>UMHU01084656.1_pt1 | contig 75099 bp, 56 predicted proteins | sample 1965591 | NCBI WGS metagenome assembly UMHU01 (sample SAMEA4836101, study PRJEB28245) | human gut metagenome | biome: gut microbiome; material: fecal sample | place: Denmark | collected 2008
ATTTGCGCAAAGGATTCGACCTATCTACCACAGAACATCAAGACAGTATCTACGCATACTATTTCTATCGGCTGATACACAGAGCCAAAAGAGTCTTTCTCCTTTACGACACCCGAACAGAAGATATGGCCAGCGGCGAAGTGAGCCGGTATGTGTACCAAATGAAATACCACTACCGCCTTCCTATCGAAGAAAAAATGATAGGTTATCCTATCATGGCAAAAAAAATACGCGACATCGTTGTTCCGAAAGACAAATATGTCATGTCGCAACTTCTCCGATACCACAAAGGGGGAGATCGCTACCTCTCGGCCAGTGCCATCAATACCTACATTACCTGCCCGCTGCAATTTTATTTGAGCTATGTCGAGAAATTTCAGGAGATCGATGACGTATCGGAAGGTGTGGATGCCGGGGTCTTCGGCAGCATCTACCACAGTGTCATGCAACAAATCTATGACCGTATGACCGGCTCACCCATACAGGCGGAATCACTAAAAGCCATAGAAAAAGACGATAAACAGATTACGGCTTTTATCGAACAGGCTTTTGCCGAAAATTATTTCAAAACACCTCAAAAGCCGAAAGCCCTCACAGGACAAAACTACCTCGTAGGTGAAGTCATACGTAAATACGTAAAAAAGACGCTTGAAATAGACCGCGCCCTCACACCCTTCACCTATCTTACTTCGGAAAGGGAAATAAAACAATCCCACGCCATCGATACCGACCGGGAAATATTACTGAAAGGTTTTATCGATCGCATGGATATGAAAGACGGAAAAATACGCATAGTCGATTATAAAACAGGAAAAGACAAAATAGACTTCCGAAATATCGAAGAGCTGTTCGACAAAGAAAAGAAAGACCGGCGTAAGGCAATCATGCAAGTCCTTATGTATGCCATGATGGTTACCGACGAAGACCACCTGTCTAATCCTATCGCACCGGCTATCTATCGGGTACAAGAGCTGTTTTCTCCTCAAAAATTCAGAGCAGACATAAAAATGGGATTTTCTTCGCTCGATGATTACGCTCAGGTTGACCAAGAATTCCGTAAGGAATTCGACAAATGTTTACAAGAAATCTTCAATCCCGATATGCCATTTGTCCAGTCGGCCCATATAGGGGAAGACGGGCCATGCTCCTATTGTGCATTTGCTTCGATCTGTTTGCAATCAGCCCAATAAAATAAAAAGGCATCTGTTACGGAAACAGATGCCTTTTTTACATTGTATTATTTTTTATCAATAAGCCCGGGCAAAAAGAACTCTACGTGCCGAAGGTTTACCGGTTACCATACATACTCCCGGCGTCATATCTCCTTCGAGCGGAATACAACGTATCGTAGCTTTGGTTTCTTCTTTGATTCGAGCTTCGGTCTCGGGTGTACCGTCCCAATGGGCAAGAATAAAACCGCCCTCTTCTATTTTCTCTTTGAACTCGTCATAAGAGTCTACTTCGATGATATGTTGCGAACGGAAATCGCACGCCTTCCGATAAATATTATTCTGAATTTCTTCGAGCAGATCTTTGACATACTGTTCGATATTATCGCAACTACGGGTTTCTTTTTCCAACGTATCGCGACGCATAACCTCTACGGTATTGTTTTCGAGATCGCGTCCTCCGATAACCAAACGCACCGGAACGCCTTTCAATTCGTAATCGGCAAACTTAAATCCCGGCCGCTTATTGTCGGCATTATCATATTTTACCGAGATACCCATACCGCGTAAAGTTTCGGCGATACCGGCCACTTTGGCATCGATTTGAGCCAATTGCTCGGCATTTTTGTAAATAGGTACGATAACGACCTGTATAGGTGCGAGATGAGGCGGCAATACCAGTCCGTTATCATCGGAGTGCGACATGATAAGAGCCCCCATCAATCGTGTCGATACACCCCATGAGGTCGCCCATACATATTCGAGTTGATTGTCTTTATTGACAAACTGCACGTCAAACGCTTTCGCGAAATTTTGTCCGAGGAAATGAGAGGTTCCCGATTGCAAAGCCTTCCCATCTTGCATAAGTGCCTCGATCGTATAAGTCTCCAAAGCGCCGGCAAAACGTTCACTGGCCGATTTCACGCCTTTAATGACCGGCATGGCCATATACTTCTCGGCAAAATCGGCATATACGTTGAGCATCTTCACAGCCTCTGCCTCCGCTTCTTCGCGGGTAGCATGAGCCGTATGTCCTTCTTGCCAAAGAAACTCGGCCGTACGCAAAAAAAGACGTGTACGCATTTCCCAACGCAACACATTGGCCCACTGGTTACAAAGAATAGGAAGGTCGCGATACGACTGTATCCAATTTTTATAGGTACTCCAAATAATCGTTTCCGATGTAGGGCGAATAATAAGTTCTTCTTCGAGACGTGCGGCCGGATCGACAACAACACCCGAACCGTCAGAGGCATTCTTCAACCGATAATGAGTTACAACGGCACATTCTTTGGCAAAACCTTCAACGTGCTCGGCCTCACGGCTCAAATACGACTTGGGAATAAGCAGGGGGAAATAGGCATTTACATGTCCGGTCGCCTTAAACATATCGTCGAGCTGCCGCTGCATCTTTTCCCATATTGCGTATCCATAAGGCTTTATTACCATACAACCGCGCACAGCCGATTGTTCGGCGAGGTCGGCCTTTACGACCAAATCGTTATACCATTGCGAATAATTCTCGCTCCGTTTGGTCAACTCTTTCAGTTCTTTTGCCATATCTTGTTTTTTAATTATTTCCGTCTTGCAAAGATAGGGATAAATGCCGAATCTATAAAACGGATTATCCAGAATCAAAATGTTTTTACTGCACAAAAATTATTTCTTCTCCACGACCGATGAAACGCACGCCTTATTTACCGACCCGCATGAACCGGAACAATAAAAATCGTTCTGAAAATTTTCCCCGATTGTAATGCAGAAGATTTATTTCCCCGTCAACTTTTCTATCAACGATACCGACGGGATGAGCCATACCTCTATCCGACGATTTTCTTCCCGTCCCTGATAGGTGTTATTTTTGGCAATCGGCTCGGTATCTCCCATTCCAAACGGAATTACAACCGATTTATCTCCGAGAATACGTTGTAACTCCACAGCCGCGGCATCGGCCCGCTGTTGCGAAAACCGAGCTATATGAGCAGAACTGCCGGAGTTGGCTGTAAACACGGAAATCACGATACGGAAATCGTCCTTTCCAGAAAAGATTTTTGAAAGCTCTTTCAAAAATATATTTCCCTCGTCCGATAATATCGTATCATTCGGGACAAAGACACGTGAAGAAGGTAGCGTTATACAAGCGATGAGACTATCGCGCAGCGCTGCTACGGAACCGGGAAACCGCTTATCAAGTTTTAGGAACTCTTTCTGCATATAATGCCGTACAAGAGGTTTGGTATCGGGCGTAAGAGACAGCCATGCAATATGTTCTCCCCGCGTCATTGCATACCAATCGGGGGTAACTTGCTTCGTCTCCTTTCTCGCTGCCGAGAGGCCGGATACCAAAAACAGACTACTGAAAATTATCGCCAATAATGCGATGCACAAACGCTTCATCTTCCCGTCAGTCTTCAAAAACGCCCAAAGAATCACAATAATCCAACTCGCCCTGAACAACCGTGGTTATATCTTCTTCACTCAATTTATAGATTCCATCTTTTCGGGTATTCGCCACGGCATATTCGATCAACTCATCATCTGCAATCTCCACCTCCTCTTCACTCTTTTCATCGAGGAATCCCCGTGATTCATAATAATCATACATCAAATCGATGATATAATTTATTTCATCATCACTAAGAGAAAGCCCAGGGTTATTTTTGCGGATAAATTTCACTGCTTCCTCTTCATCATATACCAGCAAATCATCTTTTTCGGTATTCATTGTATCAAGTTTTTATTGTGGGATAAAGATAAACAAGCTCTTCTGCATTTGCAAACGCCACCGACATTATTTTCCTTTTCCGCCGACAGTTCCTTTTTCCGCCAACTCCGCATCGAGTTGAGCTCTCGATTTACTTTGCGTAACAAAATATACGCCCGAAAATATCAGGAAAATAGCCATACCGGTCGAAAACTCAAAAATACTTAATCCTAAGGCCACAGAAACAAACGTTGCCACCACCGGCTGAGCATAATTATACATGCTGATAATGGTCGGGCGCAACAAATGCTGCCCGGTAGTCATAAACAAGTAAGAAAGGAACGTGGCTCCGAATACAACATAGAAAAGCCTCCAATAAATCGAGAACGGAAGTTCGAGATAATCGACCGAAATAACATCACCGTACGACACCGGAAGGAAGAAAATCGAAGCATAAAGAAATAACCATTTACTTACCGTTACAGGAGAATAACGAGAAATCAACCCTTTAAACAAAGTCAGGTATATACAAAAACTGACTTGGGCCAAAAGGCAAAGAAGGTCGCCTGTAATATTGCCCGAACCCACAGCCCCGCTACGGGCGGCACTACTGCCGAATATGAGAATAAGGGCCCCCGATACGCCTAATACCGTACCGATAACTTTTTTCCATGTTATAGGCTCCCGCAGGAAAATGGCCGAAAGTATCATCGTGATGATAGGAGGCATCGATGTAATAATCGATGCATCTACCGGAGAGGTCAATGACAAACCGTATATAAACATGCCTTGATTGAATACGATACCGAACAATGCTGCAAAAATGAGCAACACCTTATCCCGCCGCGTTACATGCTCATGCGGAAGGAAAAGCGATAACAACCAGAAAGCAAGGCAGGCCCCCAACATTCGGTATGCTGTTACGGCACTGGCCGAGACGACCGCCAAAGCTTCTTTTCCTATCGGGGCATTCAGCCCCCAAATGATATTGGCGGCCAATAATGCGACATGGCCTTTCCACGAATGATCACCTGTTTTCATTTAATACATATCAAAAACCGGTACAAAGATAGTGAGAATGCAAATGCAATAAACCTCTCGGCATAAAATTCCCGTTAAAAATAAAAAAGTGCGTACAAAAATGTACGCACTTCATAAATCTGGATCAATTACGGAACACCAATCCGGAAGTATCGGCATCGATGACGATGGGCTTACTCTTATCGACCTTCTGTGCCAGCAAGTCTTTCGATAACTGGTTCAGCACATATCGATGGATAACCCTTTTCACGGGACGTGCACCAAACTCGGGATCATATCCTTGTTGTGCGATAAAATCAAGTGCTGCCGACGTTACTTCAAGTTTCACGTCATTGCTTGCGAGAAGTCGTTCCACGTTATGCAACTGCATCGATACGATTTCTTTGATTTGATTTTCGTTCAACGGCGTAAACATAATCGTTTCATCGATACGGTTCAAGAACTCGGGACGTATCGTCTGTTTCAACAAATCGAGAACCTGATTCTTGGTCTTTTCGGTAATTTCCTCCCTGTTGGTATCGGTAAGATGCTCGAAATTTTCACGTATCAACTGAGATCCCATATTGGAGGTCATGATAATAATCGTATTTTTGAAATTAACCAATCGGCCTTTATTATCGGTCAACCGCCCATCATCGAGAACCTGTAACAGTATATTGAAAATGTCGGGATGCGCTTTCTCTATTTCATCGAAAAGGACAACCGAATAGGGTTTACGACGAATGGCCTCGGTAAGCTGTCCGCCTTCTTCATAACCGACGTATCCGGGAGGCGAACCGATAAGACGTGTTACACTGAACTTATCCTGATACTCACTCATATCGATACGTGTCATCATGTTCTCATCGTCAAACAGGTACTCTGCCAACGCCTTGGCCAACTCGGTTTTACCGACACCCGTCGTTCCCAAAAAGATAAACGAACCGATAGGTCGACGAGGATCGCTCAGTCCGGCACGGCTACGCCTTACAGCATCTGCAACGGCTTGTATGGCCTCGTCCTGTCCTACTACACGCTTGTGTAACTCCTCTTCGAGATGCAAGAGCTTTTCTTTCTCGCTTTGCAACATCTTTTTCACGGGAATACCCGTCCATCTCGATACGACATCGGCAATATCGTCGGAGTCGACCTCTTCTTTAATCATGGCACCACTACCCTGCTGCTCTTTCAGGCGGACTTGAATTTCTTTTATCTCGTCCTCCTTAGCACGGATTTTCCCATAACGTATCTCCGCCACTTTTTCATAATTGCCTTCCCGCTCGGCACGGTCGGCCTCGAAACGCAGGTTTTCTATTTCTATCTTGTTCTGCTGTATCTTATTGTGCAGACTGCGTTCTGCTTCCCATTTGGCTTTAAAACGGGTTTCTTCTTCTTTCAAGTCGGCAATCTCTTTTGTCAACGACGAAAGTTTCGGCTCATCATTTTCACGTTTGATGGCTTCCCTTTCTATTTCGAGCTGCTTGATACGGCGAGATATTTCGTCGAGTTCCTGCGGGACCGAGTCGATTTCGAGACGCAACTTGGCAGCGGCTTCGTCCATCAGATCGATTGCCTTGTCGGGAAGAAAACGATCGGTAATATACCGCTCGGACAATTTCACGGCAGCAATGATAGCATCGTCTTTGATACGTACTTTATGATGGTTTTCATAACGCTCTTTCAACCCTCTAAGTATCGAAATCGTGCTTAATTCATCGGGTTCATCAACCATTACGATCTGGAACCGGCGTTCAAGAGCCTTATCTTTCTCGAAATATTTCTGATACTCATCGAGGGTCGTCGCACCGATAGCCCGAAGTTCTCCTCTCGCCAAAGCCGGTTTAAGGATATTGGCCGCGTCCATAGCACCTTCACCTTTACCGGCTCCTACCAACGTATGGATCTCATCGATGAAAAGTATAATTTCTCCCTCGGCCTGTATCACTTCATTTACGACAGCTTTCAGCCGTTCCTCAAATTCGCCTTTATATTTGGCACCGGCAACCAATGCCCCCATATCGAGCGAATATATCTGTTTCGTTTTCAGATTCTCGGGTACGTCTCCCCGCACGATACGATGCGCCAGTCCTTCGGCAATGGCAGTCTTTCCGGTTCCCGGTTCTCCGATGAGGATAGGATTGTTTTTGGTACGACGGCTCAATATCTGCAATACCCGACGTATCTCATCATCACGACCGATGACCGGATCGAGTTTTCCTGAACGCGCCCGTTCATTCAAATTTATGGCATATTTGCTCAATGAGTTGTAGGTATCCTCGGCCGAAGCGTCTTTTACCTTTTGTCCTTTTCGCAACTCATCGATAGCCAATCCCAACTCTTTTTCTGCGATTCCGGCATCTTTCATCAAAGTCGATGCGGTACACGAGGTCTGCAAAATAGCCATTATAATGGCTTCGAGCGGGACAAATTGATCACCCAGTTTCGAAGAATAATCCACAGCTTTTTGCAAAGCCGTATTACTCTCCCTGCTCAAAAACGGCTCTCCACCGCTTACTTTGGGCAACGACTCTACCTCCCGGTCGAGAGCCGACTTCAACATCACGGTATTGACTCCAAGTTTCTGAAATAAATATCCGATAAGGCTTTCGCCGACGTCCATCACCCCCAAAAGCAGATGCGTAGGTTCTATCGCCTGCTGACTGCGACGAGTAGCCATGTCGACAGCTTTCTGCACCGCTTCCTGCGATTTAATTGTAAAATTGTTAAAGTTCATATCTTATTCTCCTTTCTTTTTTCATATCTTTTATCCTTATTTCCGCAAAGCCGATGCCAGAATCTATTAGCTGACAATTATTCTGTTTTTCAGTTAGTTGATGTGACAAAACGGCAGCCGATGAAATATCGTTTTCTAATAAAAATTTTATCGAACGACTATTATATACCCGCATCCCGACCGCCATTTTGACGGTATAAAGCAGATGTAATTCTTATCGCATATACATACTATAACACGTTTTAGGGCTATCGAGTTGCGACAAACAAGGATAAAAACTATCTTTGCATGGTATTTTTGATATATGGACTTCATTCTACAACATACCGACCCTCAAAGCCGGGCAAGAGCGGGGCTCATCACGACCGATCACGGACAAATCGAGACCCCTATATTCATGCCCGTGGGGACGGTCGGTTCGGTAAAAGCCGTTCATCTGCATGAACTGCGAGACGACATCAAGGCTCAAATCATACTGGGAAATACCTACCACTTGTACCTCCGCCCCGGCCTCGACATACTCGAACGCGCCGGGGGGCTCCACAAATTCAACGGTTGGGAGCGTCCTATATTGACCGATAGCGGAGGTTTTCAGGTCTTTTCGCTTTCCGGTATCCGGAAACTTACAGAAGAAGGCGTACAATTCCGCTCGCATATAGACGGATCGAAACATCTCTTTACTCCGGAAAATGTCGTCGATACACAACGTATCATCGGAGCGGACATCATCATGGCCCTCGACGAATGTACACCGGGCGATGCCGACTATACCTATGCCCGTAAATCGTTGTCGCTTACACAACGATGGCTCGAACGCGGCTGGAAACACATGAACGAAACCGAAGGGAAATACGGTTACAAACAGGCATTCTTCCCCATTGTACAAGGCTGCGTGTATCCCGAGCTTCGACGAGAAGCCGCCCGCCACGTGGCCGAATTGGGAGCCGACGGAAATGCGATCGGCGGCCTGGCTGTGGGAGAACCGACCGAAAAAATGTATGAAATGATAGAGGTCGTAAACGAAATACTCCCTATGGACAAGCCCCGTTATCTGATGGGTGTCGGTACACCGGCAAACATACTCGAAGCCATAGAAAGAGGCGTGGATATGTTTGACTGCGTAATGCCTACCCGTAACGGACGCAACGGCATGCTTTTCACCCGCAATGGTATCATGAACATGAGAAACCGAAAGTGGGCCGATGACTTCTCTCCCATCGACGAAGGCGGTGCATCTTATGTCGACGAGCAATATTCCCGGGCCTACTTGCGCCACCTTTTCATCGCAGATGAATTGCTGGCGTTGCAAATCGCCTCGATACACAATCTGGCATTCTACCTATGGCTCGTAAAAGAAGCTCGCCGGCATATCATCGAGGGAGACTTTTCGCGATGGAAGAAAGAAATGGTCGCACGTGTAACTCAACGATTGTAATGTCCGACAAAGTATGATAAAGAAAATCGACCTCTATATTATCAAAAAATTCTTGGGGACTTACGTCTTTGCCATCGCTTTGATTATCTCTATCGTTGTGGTATTCGATGTCAACGAAAAACTCGACGCCCTCTTGAAAGCCCCTCTCAAAGCTACTGTATTTGACTACTACCTCAACTTCATACCCTACTTTGTCAGCCTTTTCAGTCCCCTATTCACTTTCATTTCGGTCATTTTCTTTACATCGAAGCTCGCCGACAATTCCGAAATCATCGCCATGTTGGCAAGCGGCATCAGTTTCAAGCGTCTGTTGGTTCCCTACATGGTTTCGGCCGGTATCATCGCAGGTGTTAATTTTTATCTCAACAGTTATATCATTCCCCCGGCAACGTCCACCCGAATCGAATTCCAAAACACATACGTAAAAAACAAAAAAGTAGATTACGCGAGCAACATACAACTACAAGTGGAACCCGGCGTCATCGCTTATATAAGCCGATACGATAACCGTACCAAAACCGGATACCGTTTTTCTCTCGAAAAATTTGAAGGGAAAATACTGAAATCAAGGCTTACGGCACAATCGGTTACCTATGACGAAAATTACCATTGGGTCGTAAAGAATTATGTCATACGGGATTTTGACGGTATGAACGAATACCTTTCCCGCGGTTCGCAGCTCGATACGCTAATCAGTATAGAACCATCGGATTTTCTGATTTCCAAATATGACAGTGAATTGATGACCACCCCCGAACTAAAAACATATATCGACCGCCAGAAACAACGAGGCGTGGCCAACATCATCGGATTCGAAATCGAATACCACCGCCGATTTGCCAATACGGCCGCGGCTTTTATTCTTACGCTTATCGGTATGTCTCTTTCATCTCGTAAAGTAAAAGGGGGAATGGGTTTCAATATCGCAATGGGACTATTGCTCAGTTTCTCTTATATTCTATTCGACATGGTCTCGTCGACTTTCGCCATATCGGGAGCGACATCACCGCAAATAGCCGTCTGGATTCCCAATATACTATACGCTTTTATCGCTATCGGCCTTTATTTCAAAGCCCCGAAATAAGCAGTTATAATATTTAACAGGTAAGAAAAATGAGTAATCCTCAATATTGCGTAGCCATACGTACATTAGGTACTGCCGGAGAAAAATATCGGCAAACATTACTATCCCTACAACAACAGACAATCCCACCTAATAAAATATTGGTGTATATCGCGCAAGGATATCCTATACCCCAAGAAACCATCGGTATAGAAGAATATATTTATTGTCCCAAAGGAATGGTAGCTCAACGTTCCTTACCTTTTGACGAAATCGATACTGAATGGATATTATTTCTCGACGATGATATTTATATTCCTCGCGATGGTGTAGAAAAACTATTCGCAGGATTGAAACAATTCAACGCCGATTGTATAGCCCCCAACACGTTTCCTAATCATAACATGTCTTTTAAGAACAAAATAAAAGCGATTCTCTGTTCCCAAACTTTTCCACATAGGGATAAACGATGGGCGTTCAAAATAAGACGAAGTGGACATTATTCTTATAACAATGCTCCAACATCCGTCATGCCGACACAAAGTAGTGCATTTTCATGTCTATTATGCCGAAAAGAAGCATACAAGGCTATACACTTCGAAGATGAAAAATGGATCGACCATTTCAAATATGCACTTGGCGACGACCAGTTATTCTTTTACAAATTATATTTGTATGGATACAATATCCTTATACATTATAAATGTGGTATCATTCACTTAGATGCCCAAAGCGGGAACAACAAAAATTATAGAGAAGCACATTTAAATACCATCATATTAAGATTTATAATCTGGTGGAGAACCCGATATTCCATACAAAAAAAACGTCGAGAAAAACTATTCTGTATTTTGTCTTTTGGCGGAGCCAACCTTATATACCTTTCCTACTCTATCATACACTTTATTGTCAAAAGAAAATGGTATATTCTTTCCGACCTCTGGATCGGTAATCGAAAAGGCTATGAATATGTCCACTCCGACGAATACCTATCATACCCCGATTACCTTGCTCATATTATACAAGCGGAACCAAAGACCCCCACTGACCTTTTAATCAAAAAAAACAATACCCGAAATCTAACAAATCCCTAACCTCAATTTTATTCTCTCTTTTTAGAAAAATAACTACAGATTTTCCTTTTTAAAAAGAAGCGTTCTTCTTTATTCAACCCAAAGCTACAAATAAGGAAGAGAATAATGCATATGCCTATCATTGAAGAGAAAACAAAATAGGAAATATTCATTTGAGGATTACTCAGCCCAAAAAGAACTGCTAAAATAATAAGAATTATGCACAACGGACAGATAACCGCCCTCAGATAACAAGACACTTTCAATCCGATCATCGGCAAGATGAAATAAGCATATAACATTTGAGTTATAATCTTAATCACCAAAAATACCCAAAACACAGATTCCGGAGAAGTAACGCCACTTTTCAAAACGACATAAGAAACGGGGACAACTGTCAATAAACTCACAGTTTCTATAATCTGAACTTTACGTATCCGCCCCGTAGCATGAAGAGCTGGGTGAAGAGAATTTCTCAAAGAACCCACAAGTGAAATAAGCAGTATAAGACGAACAAAAACAACGGTATATTGCGGCACATTACCCAACCATAATGACAACACATATTCGGTGTTTATAAAAATAGGATAGCCAAGTATGAGTATTAAAAAAAAAGCATACTTGGAACCGTATAATACCAATTTATGCATATAATCGAAATTTTCCGATGCATAAGATTTGGTAATTTGCGGATTTAACGCCATTTGGAAACTCGATATAAATCGAGTTACAGCACTCTGTACCTGTACCGATATAGCCCGAGAAGCATTTACCACAGGGCCAAAGAAAATATTCAAGAGAATATCTATACCTTGCGTGTAACCGGCAACAGCCAAAAATTCAAGAGATGTCCACCCGGAGTAAACAAACATTTCTTTAAACCGCCCTTTCTCAAAAGACAAAGGAATCTTAACCTCTGGAAAATTCCGCTTACAATAAACCAAATAACAGACACGTATGAGAAGTTGCAATACAAGCAATAATACGGCATATACAATAAGTTTATCATAGCTACTATATATAAGCATGTATGCGATAAGGAGCCGAGAAACCGCTTCGAACAACGAAATATAGGCAAACACTTTCATCTGCTCATGTGCAATAATCAAAGCATTGTACGGAGAACTAACTATCGACACCATGGCCGTTGCCACCGAACACTGAAATACCCAAAAAGCAGCTGTCATTCTCTCTGCCGGAATAACAAGTTTATTTAACAACAGCCATAGACCCAACGTCTCGGCCAATATAAAGATAATGATGGCAAAAAGAATCTGTATAAAACGCGCGGTACTTACTATACGCTGTAATTCGACTTTATCACCTTTACCGAGAGCAACCGTAATATACCGAGAGGTGGTTCCCGCCATAGAATCGGAGACAAACGAAAATATGGCAATTATCCCGCCGACAACATTAAACAAGCCGAAATCGACATCGCCCAATGCTCGCAATATCACTCGAGAAGTAAAAAGGCTTACCCCCATAATAAGTATCATTCTCAGGTATAAGAAGAATGTATTACGGGCTATGCGTTTATTATTTTCGAGCTGAGTATCCATCGGTAGAATTCGATATATGGCCTCTTATTTGAAATCTTATTTTACTTTTTTTGACGACAATTTTTCCAAAACATAAACGAGTGCAAAGCCGATGACCATCAATATGATCCCTTCTACCAAATACTCATTTGGCAAAATATTGTTTTCTACCAAAGGTTTTACTTCTCCATGTGTATCGGTATAGGTCTCCACCACCTCTTTCCAAGGCCAAACTTTATTTAAGGAGCCCAACATAAAACCGGTCAAGACCGACAAAGTAATATTCCGGAAATGCTTCAACGCATACGATAACACCCGTGAAAAACTCGTAATGCCCAACAATGCGCCGAACGCAAATACACCGAGAACAATCAAATCGAGTTTATTGACGGCCTCCATGATATAAAAATACTTACCCAACAATACCAAAATGAAACTGCCCGATATTCCAGGCAATATCATGGCACAAATGGCAATAGCCCCACAGAGAAAAATAAAGAGCAGGCTCGTCGATGTCTCGGCCGGCGTAGCAATCGTAATATAATAAGCGATTACGGCTCCGGCAATAAAACCCAATATCGTTTTCCAGTTCCTCTCTTTGATGTCTTTTGAAACAAACCATGTAGATGCCAGCACCAATCCAAAAAAGAACGACCAAACAAGAACGGGTTCATTTACCAACAAATAAGTCATCAATTTAGCTAAAGATAATATACTGACCGCAATACCGAATAACAGGGACAATAAAAAATTGGCATTGATGGCTTTCCAAAAAGCTGTGATTTTACCCGTAAACAAAAGTTTCAACGAGTGCATATTAATACTTTTGATCGAATCGATCAACTCATCATAAATGCCGACGATAAAAGCAATCGTCCCCCCCGATACACCGGGAACTACATCGGCTGCCCCCATACCCATTCCTTTTAGCACTAAAACCGCATATTCCTTTACGCTCCGTTTTTCCATAAAATCCTATGTTATAAATTCGTATTCAAATTTTTTCCCAATTCATCTCTCAAAAGATCCATAATGTGAGCAAGAGACTCGATACGGCTCCGATTCTCATCATCTAAGTTATTCAATATCTCAGGGTCGTTCATAAGCGACTCTATCCTATCGGCAAGATGCATCGCTTCCTCGACATCGCCATATTTAAAATGCGCCAATGCCAAACTCAATAACATCTCTACATCGGTATGCTGCGTATATTCAACGGCTCGTGTATAATATTCGATAGCCTCATGGCAATAACGGGTCCTGTTTTCACCATCGGACGACAAAGCAAGCCGCTCCATAATTTGAGCCAGATTTTTACACGCATATGCATTCTCGGGATCAAGAGTCAGAACCTGACGAAATTGTTTTTCGGCTGCTTCCAACTTATTCTCCGACATATCTATCTCCCCGACAAACATCATGGCATCGACATGATAGGCATCGGCTCCGAGTGCTTTCGTCAACGCATCGCGCGTATTGGAAACATCATTCAGGCTATAATAATTGGTTGCCAACTGATAATAAAAGTCGGCATTGGGATAGTCGGCATATTTTATGGCGAGCAATAGCGAATTTACGGCTTTATCATACAACTCCATGTGCGAATAACATGCCGCCAACATGGCATGTGCCAGACTTTTGTCCTGAGCCGTATCTATTACCTCATCGAAGAGGTGCATCGCCGCCTGAAAATCTCCTTTATCATACAGGCAACAGCCTTTCGAAATCATCGTTTCGACGTTGTTTTCATCGATAGCCAAAGCGAAATCACACGCCTCGATAGCCTCATCGTATTTTCCCCGCAAGGCCAATAATCGGGCCAAATCGAACCAGTCGGCATGAGAATATGGGTCTTTATCGAGCAACTTATTATATATGGCGATCGCCTCGTCATTCTTCTGCTGATCCTCATAAATATGAGCCAATTCCCGCATAAGGGCATCTTTGTCTTTCGGCAATCGTCGACATGCCTCATCTATGAAAGAGAATGCTTCTGAAAAGCAATCATAGTCGAGAAAAAGATCTATAACGTCGAGACATATTTCCAAAGAAAGCTCATCGGAATCGAGCAAGTCGTCGATATACGCCATAGCACGCACAAAATCCGAACGAATCAATGCAATCTCCGTTTGAATAAGAAGAGCATCGGCTGTATGGCTATGTATCTCATCGATTTGACGTTCTGCCTCATCGATACGATCAAGACACAACAAATATCCGGCCCGGCGCACCAATAAATCGGTGTTTCCCGGGTGCAATTCCAATCCGTATTCAATAACGCCGAGCGCATCTCGATATTGCTCCGAGAGTTCATATTCATAAGCAATATCCTCTATATCTTCCGCATCGAAATAACGGCGTTCGCCGCAACGGAGCATATCCTCGTAACGACGTATCAAATCGGAATTGATGTCTTCATTATCCATAAAACCGTTTTTTAAGACAATACCGGAGTAAAGCGAAACCCATTCCGCGTTACTCCGGTACACAATTGGCTTATATCAATTTCAACGCTTATCTTTTATTTTCTCCCAACTATCTTTCAAAGACACGGTGCGATTGAAGACCAAATGCTCCCGGGTCGTATCGGGATCTACCGAAAAATAGCCGATACGCTGGAACTGATAGTGGTCTCCCACTTTTGCCGTCTCTGCCAAATACGGCTCGATATAGGCTTTGACAACCGACAAAGAATCGGGATTCAACAACTCCCTGAAATCGGTATCCTTTTCTTCGGCCGGATTCTCTACCATGAAAAGACGATCGTACATACGCACTTCGGCTTCAACGGCATAACGTGCCGAAACCCAATGCAGCGTACCTTTCACTTTCCGATTGCTTTCGGGCATTCCGCTACGCGTCTCGGGATCGTATTCGCAATATACCTCCTCGATTTCACCGGAGGCATTCTTTTTACAGCCTGTGCATTTTACTATGTACGCCGATTTGAGACGGACTTCCTGACCGGGTGTCATACGGAAATATTTCTTGGGTGGATTCTCCATGAAATCTTCCCGTTCGATATAAAGTTCCCTTGTAAAAGGCATCGAATGCACGCCAGCCTCAGGCTTCTCGGGATTATTCTCCGCATCGAGATATTCGACCTTATCTTCGGGATAATTGGTTATAATAAGTTTGACCGGATTCACTACGGCAGCCACCCGATTGGCATTCTTATTAAGGTCTTCCCGAATGCTATGTTCGAGCAATGCGACATCGATAAGACCGTCGAATTTGGTATACCCTATCTTATTTACAAAATTGCGTATCGACTCGGGTGTATATCCGCGACGACGCAACCCGCACAGAGTCGGCATACGGGGATCGTCCCAACCCGAAACGAGTTTTTCCTGAACCAACTGTAAAAGTTTACGTTTACTCATCACGGTATAAGTAAGGTTCAGACGGTTGAACTCAATCTGTCGAGGACAATAACTGTCATCGGCCAAGAATTTCACAAACCACTCATATAAAGGTCTATGCACCTCAAACTCCAATGTACAAATAGAATGGGTAACCCCCTCGAAATAATCCGATTGCCCATGCGCAAAATCGTACATAGGATATACATTCCACTTCGTACCCGTACGATGGTGCGGGTGTTTTATAATCCGATACATAATCGGGTCTCGCATGTGCATATTAGGAGAAGCCATATCGATTTTCGCCCGCAATACCATCGCGCCTTCTTCAAATTCGCCCTTATTCATGCGCTCGAACAAATCGAGATTTTCTTCTACGGGACGATCGCGATACGGGCTACTTACTCCGGGTTGTGTAGGTGTTCCCTTTTGCTGAGCGATTTGTTCCGAAGTCTGCTCATCTACATAAGCATATCCCTCCCTTATCATACGCAATGCCAAATCATACAACTTCGGGAAATAATCCGATGCATAGTAAAGACGATCTCCCCAGTCAAAGCCCAACCAGTGAATATCTTCCATAATAGAATCGACATATTCCACATCTTCCCGGGCCGGATTGGTATCGTCAAAACGCAAATTACATGTTCCTCCATATTTCGCGGCAATCCCGAAATCCATGCAAATAGCCTTTGCATGACCTATATGCAAATAGCCGTTAGGCTCGGGCGGAAACCGAGTATTCAAACGCCCGCCGTTTTTACCGGCAGCCAAATCGGCCTCGACAGCCATTTCTATAAAATTCAGGCTTTTCTTTTCTTCTTCATTGTGTTCTGCTACGTGTGTCATAGTCAAAGTTTTTCTACTTGCAGATATACTTCCTTAATTTGTTAGCGGCAAAGATAACGAATAAAATCTATTATTTATCCATTTCATAACTCATATTTGTCATATACTCAGATAGCATTTTTCTATCGCTTCTCTTTATACTCCATATCATACAAATCAAAACCCTGAGCCCAATAGTTTTTTACAACCTTCTTCAACTCAAAACCATGCTTCTCATAAAATCCATATACAAACTGAGATGTCCTCACGGTCATTTTCCGAATGCTTTCAACAGCCTTCAATTTCTCAATTCTATACCGAAGCAATCGTAAACCTAACGATTTCCTTTGATAATCGGGGTGAAAAATATCCCAACTGATTTTCCCATGCGTCATGTTATCCGAGAAATTTATTCCTCCGCACCCCACTATCAACTCATTGACCAATAAAACATAATAGAGTTCCCTTTCTCTATCCAAGTACATATCAAATGCCGCCTCCTCTTCGACGGCAAAATACATCGGTATATTCAATCGGATCAAATCCATGACGGCATTTTTATCGGCCGGTTCATATTCCCTAATCACAACTCTACCTTTCATTACATTCATTTCTAAAAATCTGCTCCTTACGCAAAAAGAGAATCCTAACATCTCAAACAGATTGTACAAAGATAATCCATTCTAAATAGGTAAACCAAAATAAAGTACATTAAAAAAAATTTTTCATGAAAAGAAATTTTAATCTGAATGTAACATATTTCTCATGTTATAATATGATTTTTGCATCGTCAAATCAATGCTGTAAAATATGTACAAAAACATTCTTTTGATTCCGATTCTTGTCCTCTTCATTACAGAATCTATATCTGCGCAACGCATCAAAGGCAGCGATACGGTTCTACCCCTCACCCAAGAATGGGCCGAAACATTTATGAAAGAATATCCGGGCGCCGCCGTTACGGTAACCGGCGGAGGCAGCGGAGTAGGTATTTCGGCCATTATGGAAGGAACAACCGATATTGCCATGGCATCTCGCCGCATAAAATTCGGAGAAAAAATAAAAACTAAACAAAATAAAATGGAGCTGTGTGAAGAAATCGTCGCTTATGATGCATTGGCGATAATCGTAAATCCTTCGAATCCAGTAGACAGCCTTACCCGGGAAGAACTGGAAGCCATTTTCCGAGGTAAAATAACCAACTGGAAAGAGGTTGGCGGTCCCGATGCAAAAATCATAGTCTATTCTCGGGAAACCTCTTCGGGTACTTACGAATTTTTCAAAGAAAGTGTTCTCGAAAACAAGAATTATACCAATAACATATTATCCATGCCGGCCACCGGAGCGATCATACAATCGATAAGGCAGACCAAAGGAGCTATCGGATATGTAGGCATGGCCTACCTGAATCCTCATGTAAAAGCCATAAAAGTTTCTTATGATGGCGGGAAAAGCTATGCATACCCGTCGATAGAAAACGCCCGGGCAAAAAAATATCCTATCGTACGTCCTCTTTATTACTACTACAATAAAAAAGATAAAAACAAAGTACAACCTTACCTACAATTCATCACATCGGAGAGAGCCGAAAATATATCTTTGAAATTAGGGTTCATTCCCGCCATGTAATCAAACAAGAATTACACATGAAAAAGTGGATCGATCATATCGCGAAACGGGTATTTACCGTAAGCGGTTTTGTAACCAGTGCCATTATTTTATTGATTATCGGATTCCTTTTTACCGAAGCAGTCGGGCTCTTCAATAATCCGATAGTAGAAGACGGCTATACTCTTGTCGTCAATAAAGAAAATCCGATAAAATCTCTCAGTTCCCAACAGATAAAAGATTTATTCGATGAAGAAATTGTCAACTGGAAAGAGCTCGGAGGCAGCGATATTCCCGTACAAACATTCCGTCTCGAAGATTTGTCAAAACATTACTCCGAAGAAGAACTCGGCTCGGAATACGAATATGCCGGCAAAAAAATTGGAGATTTAATCCGCCGAAATCAAGGAATGATCGCATTTGTTCCCCAAAACTTAATCCAGAACGAACCCGACATACGCATGCTCGAAGACAGGGATATTCCGGCAAAAGATGTTTTGCTCGGGACAGAATGGTATCCGACAGCTACCCCATCACCCATCTTCGGGATATTACCTTTATTGTACGGAACTCTTTGGGTTAGTTTTTTCGCCATACTGATAGCCCTCCCGTTCGGTCTTTCCGTTGCCATCTATATGTCCGAAGTCGCCAATCCTAAAATCAGGAATATTCTGAAACCCATTATCGAATTGCTCAACGGAATCCCCTCGGTCGTTTACGGATTTTTCGGACTAGCAGTCATCGTTCCGCTGTTGCAAAACACATTCGACCTACCTGTGGGAGAATCGGGATTAGCAGGAAGCATCATATTGGCAATCATGGCTTTACCAACAATCATTACCGTTGCGGAAGACGCGATGAGCAACTGTCCGCGTTCCATGCGAGAAGCCAGTCTGGCACTCGGGTCGACACAGTGGCAAACCATATACAAAGTGGTGATCCCGTCTTCTATCTCGGGAATCACATCGGGGGTAGTACTGGGGATAGGCCGCGCCATAGGAGAAACTATGGCTGTGCTCATGGTCACCGGTAACGCAGCAGTCATACCCACCTCTATTTTAGAACCGCTGAGGACAATCCCGGCTACCATTGCAGCCGAACTGGGAGAAGCCCCGGCCGGAGGCGCACATTATCAATCGTTGTTTCTACTCGGCGTCATACTCTTCTTCATCACCTTATTTATCAACTCTTGCGTCGAAATCGTCTCTTCCCGCAACAAAATAAAAAACTGACCATATATGAATTTCGATACCTCCCTATTTTCAAAACGGCGACGGATAACCCAAAACCTGATGTTTACCCTATTCCGTATTTTCAGTTACAGCATCGTCGCCATATTGTTTTTTATTTTAGGCTTTATCATCATCAAAGGCATCGGGGTAATCAGTTGGGATTTTATCACTCAAGCCCCCAGCGACGGCATGACCAAAGGCGGAATATGGCCGGCGATAATCGGTACTTTCTACCTGATGATAGGCAGTGCCTTGTTTGCGTTCCCCATCGGAATCATGAGCGGAATATATATGAACGAATATGCCCGCTCAGGAAAAATCGTAAATTTTATCCGTACGATGACCAACAATCTGGCCGGTATCCCGTCTATTGTATTCGGCTTGTTCGGTATGGCATTCTTTGTCAACCGGCTCAATTTCGGAGACAGCATATTGGCCGGTTCATTGACGCTGGGATTGCTTGCTCTACCCATCATCATTCGCACAACCGAAGAGACGTTCAAAGATATCCCGTCCTATTTCAGAGAAGGCAGTATGGCCTTAGGGGCAACCAAAGCACAGACCATCTGGAAAGTCCTGCTTCCTATGGCCACTCCCCGGATCATTACGGGACTCATACTCTCGCTGGGACGTGTCTCGGGAGAGACAGCACCTATCCTGTTCACCTGCGCAGCATACTTTTTACCGAAATTGCCGACCAGTATTTTCGACCAGTGTATGGCATTGCCTTATCATCTTTATGTCGTTGCAACCAGCGGAACCGATGTCGAAGCACAACAACCGATCGCTTACGGAACAGCATTTGTCCTCATCGTCATCGTCTTGATAATGAATTTAGCGGCCAATGGTATACGGAATTATTTCGATAAAAAAATCAAGTTAAAATAATAAACCCAAACAGACATGAACAAAATAGAAGCGAACCATGTAGATTTTTATTATGGAGACTTCCATGCACTGAAAAACATATCTCTATCTATCCCCGAAAATCAAGTTGTGGCATTTATCGGCCCATCGGGGTGCGGGAAATCAACATTCTTACGGCTTTTCAATCGAATGAATGACCTGATACCACATACAAGACTGACGGGAAACATCTATATCGACGGTCAGGACATATATGATAAATCGGTCGAAGTAGATGTATTGCGGAGAAATGTCGGAATGGTCTTCCAACGGCCGAACCCTTTTCCTAAAAGCATTTTCGAAAATGTTGCTTATGGTCTGCGTGTCAATGGATTCAGAGATAAAGAATTTATTTCGCACAAAGTAGAAGAAGCCTTAAAAGGTGCGGCTTTATGGAATGAGGTAAAAGACAAACTGAAAGAATCGGCTTATGCCCTATCCGGCGGTCAACAGCAACGCTTGTGCATAGCCCGTGCCATGGCAATATCGCCCTCAGTCCTGCTGATGGACGAACCGGCATCAGCTCTGGATCCCATATCGACAGCAAAAATAGAAGAGTTGATATGCGAATTATGTAAACAGACGACCATCGTCATCGTAACCCACAGCATGCAACAAGCAGCACGGGTAAGTCATAAAACGGCGTTTTTCTACCTCGGAGAAATGGTCGAATACGATGATACCAAAAAGATTTTTACAAATCCCACCGAAGAAGCTACGCAAAATTATATTACAGGACGTTTTGGATAAAATAAAAAGACTTTACTATGGTAAAATTTGTTGAGAACGAACTTCTTGCTATAAAAGAAGAAGTAAATGATATGTGGCTGTTGGTACGCCAGCAACTCGAAAATGCGTTCAACGCATTACGCAATAACGACGACGACCTTGCAAACAGCGTTGCATCAAGAGAAAAACGGGTGAACGCATTTGAACTGAAAATAGACAGCGACATCGAAGATTTCATTGCCCTATACAACCCTGTGGCCGTAGACCTGCGTTTCGCACTCGCCATGTTGAAAATCAACAACAATCTCGAACGCATAGGAGACTACGCCGACAGTATCGCCCGTTTCGTCGCAAGAAATAACCTGACAGAAGAAGACAAACAGCTATTCAACGTATTGGAACTGAAAGAGATGTACGACCAAGTACTACACATGTTCTCTACTACGCACAAAGCACTTGAAAATTCCGATGCGTCTTTGGCAAAATCGGTTATCGATAAAGACGACCTTTTGGATTCACTCAATCAAAAAGCTCTTGATAAACTGGCAGAATACGCTAAAAACAATCCGTCGGCCATTCGATTCTGCTTAGAAATAGCTGCCATATTACGCAAACTGGAACGTACCGGTGACCATATCATCAATCTAGCCGAAGAAACCGTATTCTACATAGACGCCGAAGTTCTGAAACATATTCACTCTACCGCACCTTCTATCGATGAAGAATAAAAAAACCGGGAACGACGTTTCCCGGTTTTTATTTGATTAGAGACGCTCGGCAACCTTGTCCCAATCAACGATCGCCCAAAAAGCTTTTATGAAATCGGCCCGACGATTGCGATAATCGATATAATAAGCATGTTCCCACACATCGACAGTCAATAACGGTTTCAACAATTTCGTCAACGGATTCCCTGCATTTTGAGCCGATTCTATCGATAACTTGCCATGTTTGTCGATAGCAAGCCATACCCAACCGGAACCGAACAAAGAAACCGCCGCCTTGGAAAACTGGTCTTTGAATGATTCGACCGACCCGAATCCCCGAATCAACGCTTCGGATAACTTTTCAGGGATTTTCTTTTCCCGGGGCGTCAAAGTCTCGAAAAAAAACGTGTGGTTCCACGTCTGTGCTGCATTATTAAAGATCGCACCGTCGGAGCTTTTTACAATCTCATCGAGGGTCATATCGGCGTAAGGCGTATCAGCAATCAAGCGATTGAGATTGTCGATATAAGTCTGCAAATGTTTACCATAATGGAAATCAATGGTTTCCTTACTCATCACCGGAGCAAGAGCATCGGCGGCATACGGAAGTTTGGGCATTACATGTGCCATAGTCGTATTTTTTAGTTAAACAATAAATTTACGGATTATAAAAACAGATATATACATTGAGATATGTTGCCAAAAGCAGCCACAGTATATACGGGATAAACAACCACGATGATATGCGGCTAGGTACATAGGCTTTGCATATATAGAAAACGACGAGAAAATCGAGCAACAAAATATCCAACAATCCCAATAACGGGCTTCTCCAACTGAAAAACAGAATGCTCCAAAGGAAATTAAAAAATAATTGCGCACCCCATACGGCAATCAACCATTTTGCCGATTTCCTCTTTATAAGAAAAGAGAGAGACAGCCCCATCAAAACGTAAAGGATACTCCATACAATGGGAAAAACAATCGCCGGAGGCGTTATCGACGGTTTATGCAACAGCGGATACCACTCTTCTATGGCTGACCGCTGAAAAAAGCCGGCAGTAACTCCTACTCCCACGCATAACAAAACCGGCCAAAGATAATCCCACACTTTTTTCATGACTTGAATTTTTCGTCTATTTCTTTATAAACATAATAACTTTTTTATTGTTCATACCCTAAACAATATTTTTTAACTCAATAGATCGAAAAATAATCATTCTTTATTAACTAAAACGATAATATCTTGTACCTTAGACGACAAAAATACCGTAAAAATTTCTCCAAAGCTCGATGAATACAAACAACAACCTTCTTACCGATCGTCTCAGCTACGACAGCGAGAACATGGCTCCCACCCGATTGCATTTGTTCAGTTATAACGCCAACGATATTGATGAGCACATCGAAAACGACCTTCAAATCCTCATTCCAGAAACAGAACGTCCCGATTATATTCATTGGCTCCAAATATGCGGATTGCAAAATACCTCCGACATACAAAACATTTGCACACATTTCGGCATCAACTTTTTGGTCATGCAGGATATTCTCAATCCCAATCACCCCTGTAAAATCGAAGAATATGAAAAGTTCAATATCGTCATCGCAAAATACTTCGACAAAGAAAAAGAATCCCAGGTAAGCATCGTACAAGGCGAGAACTTCATTCTTACGTTTATGGAGTATGAAACTCCGGCCTTCCGAGGTATAGAGAACGCCTTGCGAAACAATATCTTGAAAATCCGAACCCGCCCCTCCGATTATCTGCTTACCGTTTTACTAAACGATCTGGTAACAAATTTCATTTCGGTATCGGCACAAATCGACAACAGCCTCGAAGATCTGGAATCGGAACTTCTGCTTGAAAAAAGCGCTTATGAAATCGGTATCGAAATACAAACTTTGAGGAGAAGATACCTTCTCTTGAAACGGACCGTCTTACCACTGAAAGAACAATACTCCCGACTGATCCGATCGGACTCGCCTTTGATACACAAAACCAATCGGGCATTTTTCAACGATCTCAACGACCACATAAACTACGTTGCACAAAACATCGAAATTTGCCGTGAAACGCTCTCTTCTCTTGTCGATTTATATATCTCCAACAACGATTTACGCATGAATTCCATCATGAAACGCCTGACGATCGTCTCTACAATCTTCATACCTCTGACATTTCTCGTCGGCGTTTGGGGTATGAATTTCGACAATATGCCCGAACTGAGCTGGCAATACGGCTACATAGCGGCATGGCTTCTCATGATATGTATCGGTGTAGGGGTCTATATTTTTCTCAAAACGAAAAAATGGAAATAACATGTATATCTTCCCTCTTATACATAAAACAAGATTTCGTACCTTTGCAGGAAATCACAAGTAAGAGAATATGACCTATCCTCAAAATTTTGAAGAGAAAATCGGATTTGACAAAATACGCGGTCTCATCTGCGATCGATGTTTGAGTACGTTGGGTAGCGAACGTGTCGCCGGTATGCAATTCCAGACATCGTTCGATACCATCGACCGCTTACTACACGAAACCGAGGAATTTACCCATATATTACAAACCGAAGATAATTTCCCGGCCGATTACTTCTTCGATATACGATCTTCGTTACAACGCATTCGCATAGAGGGGACTTTTCTCGATGAAACGGAACTTTTCAACCTGAGACGTTCTTTGGAAACGATACGCCATATCGTAGGATTTTTCATCAATGAAGAAGAAAGTCCTTATCCTCATCTGCAAGCACTGGCCGGAAATGTCGTCGTATTTCCGCAATTACTTTCCCGTATAGACCAAATCATCGACAAGTTCGGACACGTCAAAGATAACGCCTCGACCGAATTGTCTCAAATACGCAGGGAACTGAACCGTACCCTTTCAAGTATTTCCCGCAGTTTGAACATGATCTTGCGTAATGCCCAAAGCGAAGGTATTGTCGACAAAGAAGTTTCACCCACTTTACGAGAAGGACGACTGGTCATTCCCGTCATACCGGCCTATAAGCGGAGAATAAAAGGTATCGTACATGACGAGTCGGCCAGCGGGAAAACCGTATATATCGAACCGGCAGAAGTAGTCGAAGCCAATAACCGAATAAGAGAACTCGAAGGGGAAGAACGCCGTGAAATCATACGCATACTTACCCTCTTTACCGATGTGCTACGGCCTCATTTAGCCGAAATCGCCCATTCCTACGAATTCCTTGCCGACATAGATTTCATACGAGCCAAAGCACTGTTTGCCATCGAGATAAACGCTTTACTTCCACACTTCGAGAATTGCAGGCAAATCGAATGGTATCATGCCATTCACCCGTTGCTTTTCCTCTCTCTCAAAAAACAAAACAAACAAGTCGTCCCGTTAGACATAGCCCTTACTCCCCAACAACGCATATTGCTCATTTCCGGGCCGAACGCAGGCGGGAAATCGGTTTGCCTCAAAACAACAGGACTATTGCAATATATGCTGCAATGCGGATTGCTCATACCGGTATACGAAAATTCCCATACAGGAATCTTCGACCACATCTTCATCGATATAGGCGACGAACAATCAATAGAGAACGACCTCAGTACTTACAGTTCCCACTTGACGAACATGAAGTTTTTCGTCAAGAACTGCAATGAAAGTTCTCTCTTGCTCATCGATGAATTCGGCGGAGGTACCGAACCGCAAATCGGCGGTGCCATCGCAGAAGTACTTCTCGACCGTTTCAATCGGAAAAAGGCATTCGGTGTCATAACCACACACTACCAAAATCTGAAACAGTTTGCAGAGGACACGCAAGGTATCGTCAACGGCGCCATGCTCTACGACCGCCACATGATGCAACCCCTCTTCAAATTATCTATCGGCAACCCGGGCAGTTCATTCGCCATAGAAATAGCCCGTAAAATAGGATTGCCCGAAGATGTCATTGCCGATGCTTCGGAAAAAGTAGGCTCGGATTACATCGATATGGACAAATACCTGCAAGACATCGTTCGGGACAAACGGTATTGGGAAAACAAACGTCAGAATATACGACACCGAGAAAAACAGCTCGAAGAAATCACGCAGAGGTATGCCGATAATCTGCAAGAAATAGAAAAAGAGCGGAAACGTATTCTGAAAGAAGCCAAACAAAAAGCGGAACAACTTATCGCCGAATCAAACGCCCGCATCGAAAATACCATTCGTACCATCAAAGAGGCAGAGGCCGAAAAAGAAAAAACGAAGATGGCTCGTCAAGAACTCCATTCTTTCAAAAAAGGATTGCAGAAGAACGACGAAAACGACGATACCATATCAAGAAAAATCGCAAAAATCAAGGCGAAAGAAGAGAAAAAGAACCACTTGAAAAAAGAAGCCGATGCCGAAATGTCCAAAACAACGACCATTTCGGTGGGTGATGCCGTATGTCTTAAAGGCCAAACGACTGTGGGAGAAATCTCGGCGATACAAGGGAACAAAGCAACTGTCATATTCGGCCACATAAAATCTTCGGTACACATCGAACGTCTCGAAAAAGTGAGCCGAAACCGACTAAAACGCGAACAAGCCATAAAAGCGACATTTGTAAGCGAAGATACCACCAACAGCATGAGAGAAAAAAGTCTCCACTTCCACCGGGAAATAGATATTCGTGGTTTCAGAGCCGATGAAGCTCTGCAAGCCCTCGTTTATTTTATCGACGATGCTATTCAAGTCGGAGCCGAACAAGTGCGTATTCTGCACGGAACAGGCACGGGAGCTTTGCGTCAAACGGTCAGAGAATATCTCAAAGGAGTTACAGGAATAAGGTCTTTTCACGATGAACACGTACAATTCGGCGGTGCCGGCATTACGGTCGTAGAGCTGGAATGATCTTTTTTAAAGGTATCGAGCTTATCATATATTCCACTTTATCGTTAAGAAAAAATCGGGTTAACCACAATTCGTGCGGATAGATTTACTATTTTAGAAGAAAAGCGTATCTTTGCGTGTTTATCATACTGAAATGACAGCAGAAAAAAAAACGATACTCTCCGACATATATAATCCCGATGATCTGCGAAAGCTCTCCCTCGACCAGCTTCCCCAGATATGCAGCGAACTACGCCAATTCATTATCGATGCGCTTTCTCAAAACCCGGGACATTTTGCTTCCAGTTTAGGGACAATAGAGCTTACCGTAGCTTTACACTATGCGCTGAATACGCCATACGACCGTATCGTATGGGACGTGGGACATCAGGCTTATGCCCATAAAATACTGACAGAACGAAGGGACCGGTTTGTGACTAATCGAAAGTTGGGTGGACTAAGCGGTTTCCCTACACCGTTAGAAAGCCCATACGACACATTCGTTGCTGGACATGCCTCCAATTCGATATCGGCAGCATTGGGTATGTCGGTCGCTGCCAACCTGAAAAACGAAAAAGACCGTAAGGTCGTCGCTGTGATAGGCGATGCCGCTATTGCGGGAGGATTGGCTTTTGAAGGATTGAATAATGCATCGACTAACCCTAATAACCTGTTGATTATCCTCAACGATAACAACATGGCTATCGACAACAATGTCGGAGCTTTCCATCATTATTTGTCTCGTATCAACACCTTGCCCTTTTACAACGACATGCGGTACAAACTTTACCGTCTGTTGGTAAAAATGCGTCTCGTCTCCGAACAACAGAAAGGTGCCATACTCCGTTTCAACAATAGTCTGAAAGCTTTGATATCGAGGCATCAGAATATATTTGAAGGACTGAATATCCGATATTTCGGCCCGATAGACGGACATGATGTAAAACATCTGGTCAGAGTTCTGAATAATATAAAAGATATGTCCGGACCCAAAATCCTGCATGTCAAAACGGTTAAGGGAAAGGGATTTGCTCCGGCCGAAAAAAATGCTGTCGTATGGCATGCTCCGGGACGGTTCAATAAAGAAACCGGTGAGCGTCAAAAAAATGAGACAGAGAATTTGCCGCCTCTTTTTCAAGATGTTTTCGGCCATACATTGGTCGAACTAGCCGAGAAAAACGACAAAATAGTAGGCATCACACCCGCCATGCCAACTGGTTGTTCCATGAACTATATGATAGAACGATTTCCGCATCGGGCTTTCGACGTAGGGATCGCCGAAGAACACGCCGTAACTTTTTCGGGAGGATTGGCCAAAGAGGGTCTCATACCCTTTTGCAATATCTATTCATCGTTTATGCAACGGGCTTTCGACGAAGTTATACATGACGTCGCCATACAAAACCTGCCGGTCGTCTTTTGTCTCGACAGAGCCGGACTTGTGGGTGAAGACGGCATGACACATCACGGCGCGTTCGATCTTGCATATATGCGCTGTATTCCCAATATGACCATAGCCTCGCCAATCGACGAACATTATCTGCGTCATCTTATGTTTACAGCACAATCGGCAGGCCGCTGTTTTACAATACGTTATCCGAGAGGACGAGGTTCAGTGATAAACTGGTGTTGTCCCATGCAACAAATCGAAATAGGTAAAGGCCGACAGCTCTCGGAGGGAAGTGATATAGCTGTTTTATCTATCGGCCCCATAGGGAAAATGGTGCAAAAGGCTATCGAGTCGGTGAAAACAGAAGGTGTATCCGTCGCTCATTACGATATGATTTTTCTGAAACCTATCGATACGGAAATACTTCATCGCGTAGGGCAGCAATTCAAACGTATCATTACCGTAGAAGACGGGACGATAGAAGGAGGATTAGGAAGTGCCGTTATGGAATTTATGGCAGAAAACAATTATACCCCTCAAATCAAACGCATAGGCATTCCCGACCGTTTTATCGAACAAGGCAGTATATCGGAACTGTATACGCTATGCGGAATGGACGAAGCAAGCATCGTAAAAATGCTTCTTGATAAATGATAATCAAAATGAACTTCGGGAACAATTTGTTTCATTCGATATACGCAGAACAATGAAAATCATTATTGCAGGAGCAGGAGAAGTTGGTACCCATCTGGCCAAATTACTATCGAAAGAGAATCTGGACATCGTACTGATCGATACAGATATAGAAAAATTGCGCTGGCTCGACTTGAACTACAATCTTATGACGATCGCCGGCTCTCCTACTTCCCTCAAAATTTTGAAACAGGCTGGCATAAACGAAGCCGATCTATTCATTGCCGTCATGCCTTTTGAGACCCGCAATATCGTTGCTTGTCAATTCGCAAAAAAACTCGGTACTAGAAAAACCGTTGCGCGAGTTGACAATTACGAATATATGTTACCCGAAAACAAAGCATACTTCAAAGAAACAGGTGTCGATGAACTGATATATCCCGAAATGCTTGCAGCCGAGGAAATCGTTACGGCCCTAAGTCATAACTGGGTACGCAACTGGTTCGAACTTTGTAATGGAGAACTTATCCTTATCGGAGCAAAAATAAGGGAAAATGCCAAAATATTGAATCAAAAACTTTCGGAACTGAATAAATTCCATCTGCTTTATCACATAGCCGCCATCAAAAGAAAAGACAGAACGATCATACCCCGAGGTTCGGACGAAATACAAGTCGGCGATATTGTCTATTTCACCACAACTCCCGGCCATATTCAAGACATACAACAGCTTACCGGGAAAAAAGAAATCGATGTCCATAAAGTCGTTATCATGGGAGGAAGCCGTATTGCCATACGGTTGGCTCATATACTGCCCGAATCCATGAAAATGAAAATCATTGAAATCGACAAAGAAAAATGTTATAAATTGGCCAACACCATACCCGAAATCACTATTATCAACGGCGACGGCCGCGACACGGAATTTCTTAAAGAAGAAGGCATCAAAGACACCGACGCATTTGTCGCATTGACCGACAGTGCCGAAACCAATATTCTGGCATGTCTCTCGGCTAAACGTTTCGGGGCTGTCAAAACAGTTGCCGAGGTGGAGAACCTTTCTCTTATTCCCACAGCCGAAAGACTCGACATCGGGTCTATTATCAATAAAAAATTACTTACAGCCAGCCGCATTTTCCAACTGTTGCTCGACGAAGACTCTTCCAATGTCAAATGTTTGGCTATGTCCGACGCCGAAGTAGCAGAACTCATCGTCAAAGAAGACGCGCCGATAACTCATAAGCCCATCAAAGATCTCAAACTTCCACGAGACATTACTTTGGGTGGACTCATTCGAGATGGTAAAGCCATGATCGTAAACGGCAACACACAGATACAAGCCAACGACCACGTTATGGTCTTTTGTTTAGATACTGTAATCCATAAATTAGGAAAACTGTTCGGGTAAACATCATGGCAGAAATCAATTACCGCATCATTCTCAAGATCATCGGCGTGTTGTTATGGTTAGAAGCCGCGTCGATGCTCATGCCTTTGGGAATATCAATTTATTATGGAGAAAACGATACGACAGCATTTCTTATAACGATAGGAATAGCCGCCGTCATAGGAAGTATACTCTTTTTCCAATATCCCAATACCGAACGCAAAACATTAGGAAAACGAGACGGAATCATGGTTGTTTCCTTATGCTGGATATGTTTCTCCCTATTGGGCTCTCTGCCTTTTATTTTATCCGGGGCTGTCGATAATATGGCCGAAGCGTTTTTTGAAACAGTATCCGGTGTTACAGGAACGGGGGCCAGCATAATAACCGACGTCGAAAAACTACCTCATGGAATTCTTTTGTGGCGCAGTCTTATACAATGGTTGGGTGGATTAGGAATCATTCTTCTTACACTGGCCATTTTACCTCTGATAAACAGCGGTGGCAGTATGCAATTATTCAATGCCGAAACGACAGGCATCATGAACGATAAATTAGGTCCCCGCATAGGACAGACCGCCAAACTTTTATGGACAACTTATTTGGGGCTTACCATCGTACTGATTATCCTTTTGAAACTTGGCCCCATGAATTTTTTCGATGCCGTATGCCACGCCTTCACCACAGCCGCCACAGGTGGATTTTCTACCAAAAACGACAGCATCGCATATTGGAATTCGGCATATACCGAATATGTTATCACGATTTTCATGCTTATCTCCGGTATCAATTATGCGCTTGTATATCGGGCTATACGAGGAGAAATAAAAAAGACTTTCGGTAATGAAGAGGTAAAATGGTATTTGACGATTGTCGTCCTATTTACAATTCTTATCGTCATCGGACTCTTTTTCAATGGCGTATATGAAAGATTAGGCTTAGAAGCAACTATACGGGCGTCTCTATTCCAAGTTTCGTCTATCATCACTTCAACTGGATTCATATCGGCCGACTATGTCTCTTGGGGCCCGTTCTTTTGCATTCTCATCTGCTTACTGATGTTCTGCGGCGGTTGTGCCGGTTCGACCAGCGGTGGCGCAAAAGTCATTCGCATCGTCGTTTTGCTCAAAAACACCATATACGAATTTTACCGACAAGTACACCCGAATACCATCGTTCCGGTACGCATAAACCAGCAAGCCATTTCGCACGAAATCATCACCAAAATACTGGCTTTTTTATTCACTTATGCTATAATCGTCATTATCGGCGCTTTGACTTTGGCAACCATGGGATTAACTATTGATGAAGCATTCGGATGTTCCTTGTCCTGTATAGGAAATATCGGTACCGGATTAGGCCGGACATTATATTCGTTTGCAATCATTCCTGATGCCGGCAAATGGCTACTCTCCTTTATCATGTTGATAGGTCGTCTGGAAATTTTTACCATACTGATTCTTTTTACCTCTTATTTCTGGAAAAAATAAGAGGGTGCAAATCAATATTCTTCGATAAAACCGCAAGCCATCTGTTGAAAATTATTATTTTTGTAAGAAGATTTAACCCGCTGAAATATGGCAACGAAAAAGAATGAAAAAAATATTTCAAAAAAAGATATTTCTAATACCTCGGCAAAAGAGACGTTCCGCAACAAAGTCATCCGCTTATTACGGGATGAACGGACTCGTTTTGTTGGAGGTCTTATATTGCTCTTTTTTTCCATATTTCTGACAATTTCTTTTATTTCATTCTTTTTCGACGGAGCCGCCGATCAAAGCATTATCGATCATCAATCGATAAAAGAAATAAACCGTATCGGAAACGGCATACAAAATTGGGCCGGCTCTCAAGGTGCAATCTGTGCCGACTTTTTTATAAACCGATGGATCGGTATATCGGCATTCTTTATTGCTATCTTTTTAGCACGATTGGGATTGAAACTGATGAATGTCATTACCATGTCGATAAGCCGCTCACTGGCCTATACTTGTGCGTTGATCATTATTTGCTCCCTAACTTTTGGATTCTTCTTCAAACATGTATATGAAGATTCTTATCTCTTTTTAGGGGGATATCACGGTTACTATGCAACGCTATGGCTCGAAGCAAAAATCGGTTGGCCGGGGACTTTACTCGTTATTCTCTCCGGTATTCTATTGCTACTTATCGCGGTCAGCCGTCGCACCATTACCGTATTGCGACATATATTCCGCATGGATTTCATTCGACGGAATAAAAAAGGAACATCTTCTGCTGAAATCGTAAGCGAAAGTTGTGTCGACCACCCTGTAAATACAGATGAACGCAATGGAAATGATATAAAAGAAACGATTCCAAGTGGTGTAAATACAACTCCCGAAGAAATAGTCATGCCCGAAGAATATACAAAGCTAGATAAAGATCTCGTCGATGAGGCAGAAATATATACCGAAAAAATCGAAGACGAAACGCCCGATTTTACTTCCGAAGAAACGGATCAATTTATTGACATCGACAAAAACGATAATACCGACAATGATAAAGAGAATCATGAACCCGATTTCATTATCGAACAAGGAATAGAAGAAGATGAGGCAAAACAACAAAACGAACTCGATGAATATGACCCTACTCTCGACCTTTCGTACTACAAGGCACCTACATTCGACCTATTGAGAGAAGACAAGTCCAGCAATAATACGATCGACATCAATGAGCAGGAGGCAAACAAACAACGTATCATCAACACGCTCGAAAATTACGGCATACGCATCAGTTCCATCAAAGCTACCGTAGGGCCCACCGTTACATTGTATGAAATCATTCCCGAAGCGGGTATAAAAATATCCAAAATAAAAAATCTCGAAGACGATATCGCCTTGAGCCTCGCCGCCCTCGGCATTCGTATCATCGCCCCCATTCCTGGAAAAGGAACCGTAGGTATCGAAGTTCCTAATCGAAATCCGCAAATGGTACCGATGCGACCGATCATTGCTTCACGCAAGTTTCAAGAGTGCGATTACGACCTGCCTTTGGCACTGGGTAAAACCATTACCAATGAGATTTTCATGGTCGATTTGTGCAAAATGCCCCACATACTCGTTGCCGGTGCGACCGGACAAGGAAAATCGGTAGGTCTGAATGCCATCATCACATCGCTCCTTTATAAAAAGCACCCTTCGCAATTGAAGTTCGTGATGGTAGACCCCAAAAAAGTCGAATTCAGTATTTACAGTGTCATCGAACGCCATTTCCTAGCGAAACTTCCCGATAGCGAAGAAGCCATTATCACCGATACGGACAAAGTAGTACAGACACTCAATTCGGTCTGTGTAGAAATGGACAATCGATATAAGTTGCTGCAAATGGCCAGAATGCGCAATATCAAAGAGTACAATGCCAAATTCATCTCCCGCCAACTCAATCCCGAAAAAGGCCACCGTTATATGCCCTATATCGTTGTCATTGTCGACGAGTTCGGCGACCTCATTATGACAGCCGGTAAAGAAGTGGAATTGCCTATCGCCCGAATCGCCCAGTTGGCCCGCGCGGTAGGTATACACATGATTATCGCCACCCAACGCCCATCAACGAATATTATCACGGGTAGTATCAAGGCCAACTTCCCAGCACGAATCGCCTTTAAAGTGGCATCGATGATCGACTCCCGAACCATTCTCGATACACCGGGTGCCAACCAGCTGATAGGAAAAGGAGATATGCTTATTTCTTGTAACGGAGGGTTGACTCGTGTACAATGCGCTTTTGTAGACACGCCCGAAGTAGAAAATATCTGTCAATATATCGGCTCGCAACAAGCCTACCCGACCGCCTACCTGCTGCCCGAATACGTGTCGGACAACAATGGAGGAAACAACAATATGGTCGATCTCAAAGAGCGGGATCCGTTCTTTGAAGAGGCTGCCCGGCTGATCGTTGCCAACCAACAAGGTTCGACCTCTCTGATACAACGCAAATTCTCGATCGGCTACAACCGAGCCGGCCGCTTGATGGACCAACTGGAAGCGGCAGGAATCGTCGGCCCGTTTGAAGGCAGTAAGGCCCGTCAAGTACTCATTACCGATGAAATACAACTCACCCAATTGTTGAATACCCTTCGATAATGTAACATGAAACGATTGTACATCATATTACCACTCCTGCTTTTATCGCTCCCGTGCACAACAAACGCTGAAAATAGAGCGACCCGTTTGCTCGATGAAATCGTCGCCCCGATAGAATCGGGTAAAGGAATTTCCTTAAAATTCCTGTTACAACAAAGCGACATGGAAAACGTCGAGGGTTCAATAGATATGCTGAGCGACAAGTTTGTACTGCAAGTACCCGATATGATAACATGGTTCGATGGAACAACGCAATGGACATACTTGAAATCTTCGGAGGAGGTAAATATTAGTATTCCTGAAAAAGATGAGTTGTTACAGACCAACCCTTGCCTTCTCTTGCAATCCTACAAAAAGGCTTTCGACTGCAAATTCATCGAAAAAAAGGGCGACGTATGCGAATTATCGCTTATTCCCAAACAACACTCAGAAATAACGGAAATCGAAATTTTCGTCGATGAAAAACAAACTGCTCTCACGCATATTACCGTTATTCAGAAAGACGGACAAAAAACCGACGTAGACATCATACGCTATGAGACAAATACAAACTTTCCTGCAAATCATTTTGTTTTCCAAAAAGGAATGTACCCCCACGCCGAAATTATAGATTTACGCTGATATAAATACTCATTAAAAATAAATACATCTTATGGAAACTACCGAAAAAATACGTTGCTTAATTGTCGGATCGGGTCCGGCCGGATATACAGCAGCCATTTATGCGGCTCGCGCCAACCTCTCTCCCGTATTGTATGAAGGGATACAACCCGGAGGTCAACTGACAACAACTACCGATATTGAAAATTTTCCCGGTTATCCCGAAGGGGTTTCGGGTACCGACATGATGGAACAACTTCGCCAACAGGCAGCTCGCTTCGGCACAGATATTCGTATCGGTATTGTTACCGACAGCGATTTCTCCCAAGCTCCTTACCGTCTCACCATCGACGGAGAGAAAATAGTCGAAGCCAATGCCGTAATCATTGCAACCGGAGCTTCGGCAAAATATTTGGGATTACCCGATGAAACCAAATATGCCGGACAAGGGGTATCGGCTTGCGCTACTTGCGACGGATTTTTCTATCGTAAAAAGGTCGTTGCCGTTGTAGGAGGCGGTGATACGGCTTGTGAAGAAGCCATATACCTATCGCACTTGGCTAGTAAAGTGTACATGATTGTGCGGAAAGATTATCTGCGCGCCTCGAAAATCATGCAGGAACGAGTCATGGAAAGTGAAAATATCGAAGTCTTATTTGAAACACAAACGGTGGGACTATTCGGAGAAAACGGTGTAGAAGGAGCCCACTTGGTAAAATACAAGGGAACCGACCGTGAAGAATACGTAGACATCGCCATCGACGGATTTTTCCTTGCGATCGGCCACACACCAAATACAAAAGCCTTCCCGGCCATAGCCACCGACGAAGCCGGATATATCATAACAAACGGCCGTACAACGGCGACGAATATTCCCGGTGTATTTGCCGCTGGCGATGTCGCCGACCCACTCTACCGCCAAGCTATCACAGCAGCAGCAGCCGGTTGCCGGGCAGCCATAGATACGGAAAAATATTTGTTGGAAAAAGGTTTATAAATTACCTCTCCTCCATCGAAAAGGACAGACATATTTATTGTCTGTCCTTTTATCTTTTTAGGATTTATACATAATTATATTTCCTCAAAATGCAAGATAAAACATTATTCATGCAGTGTTTTGCTATCCCGAGTATACAAATCGGTAGAGAATGGTTATTTTCAAAATAAATCTTTTGCATTCCACCTCTTTTTTATTATATTTGCGTTATATAACACTGTTATATAACAGCCATGGTGAAGAAAAACTCAATAGAGGTCCTTATCAACGAAGCTCTCGCCGGAATGCTTTCCATTCTCAACGATGACGAGAAACGCCTCATCATAGAAAATTTCCATATTCAGACTTACAAAAAAAATGAGATGATCTACAATGAAGGCGAAAAAGCCGAATTGCTTATGTGTCTCATCAAAGGAAAAGTAAAGATTTTCAAAGCAGGAATAGGCGGTCGTTGCCAAATTATGCGATTGATTCGTCCCATACAATACTTCGGATACCGGGCCTATTTTGCCGGAGAAGACTATATAACCGCAGCCTCGGCTTTTGAAAACGCAACCATCGGTTTTCTTCCCATGCCTCTCATCGAAAGCCTCGTCAAACAGAATAACCGACTTGCCTATTTTTTTATCAAGGAACTGGCGATGGACTTAGGAATGTCCGATACCCGCACCGTAAATCTCACACAAAAACATATCCGAGGCCGTCTCGCCGAATCATTGCTCATGCTCAAAGACAACTACGGTATGGAAGAAGACGGCATCACACTAAGCATCTATATGGCACGAGAAGACTTGGCCAATCTATCGAACATGACTACATCGAATGCCATACGCACCCTATCTTGTTTTGCCGACGAAAAAATCATTGCTATCGATGGTCGGAAAATTCAAATCATCGATGAATCCCGATTACGGAAAATAAGCCGTTTCGGGTAATATTAAATAAAAAACTATTTTTTATTGGACATATTTATAAAGATATATGGATTAGCAAACAGCCCCAAATCCAAATTTTTTTTCGTCACATCTATCGCTACACCAGATTGATCTATTCCAATCCATTTACGTCCTAACATTTGAGCCGCATGGAGAGTTGTTCCTGATCCACAAAAACAATCCAAGACAATAGAATCTTTTTGAGACGATGCTTCTACAATAAATTTAAGCATATCCATATTTTTTTGTGTCGGATATGACGGATAAATGGGGTCTTTAAATTTCCATATATCTTGAGCTAATTTCCCATCACGTTCATCTGCATAATTTTTTTTACGAGGATTCCCCTTTGCAGACCATTCAATAAGCCCCATAGCATCTAATTTCTCCAATTCCTCAATCGAACACCGCCAGTGTCGACCTTGTGGTGGGTATATACCTTTAAATGGTTTTGATGTCTCCCCATCTTTCGTTTCACCCGGAGCATGAAGAGGAACTGTTGTGTACCTCCTGCCATCTTTATCAATTTTAGCATATAATTTCAACAATTCTTCACCTGTATAATCAAATTTCGGAGTATTCCATATCGGATTAGCACTTTTTGTATAAAACAAAATCATATCCTTTATATTACCATATCCAATCCTATCAAAATTTTTAGGATTACACTTAATTCGGGTAATATCATTCCGAAAATTCTCCATTCCAAATATACTATCCAACATTACTTTTACGTAATGTCCCACTTTATAATCGATATGTAAATAAAGAGATCCCCTATCAGATAGCAGTTTATGTATTAGAACTATCCTTTCTCGTAAAAATTCAATAAATGCATCACCCTGCAATACATCTTTATAAGCTATCGTAGCAGAATTCGATTTACTAATTGTCGATACTCGGCCATTGGTATCAATAGAGAAAATACCACCCGTAGCGAAAGGAGGATCAATATAAACCAAATCAATCCTCCCCTCATAACCATTATCCAATAACCACTGGAGTCCTTTTTTATTATCTCCCTGAATCAGAATATTATCCTCAATCATATAGAATATAAAAAATCTCTCAATAAAAGAGAACTCATTACATTAACATCTTTACTGGTTACTGCTCTAAACATTTTTTTCTTGCTTTCGATATACAATACTCCATCTAAAATCGCAATTGGTATTACATCTTCATTAACAGGAGTTTGTAACGTTGCCATCGCGTCTAAAAATTGATCATTTTGATGTCCCCCTTCATCTGAGATGAATTTTGCTTCTCCAATTATATATTTACCATTGAATCGAGCAAGAAAATCCAGCCCTTTATCTCTTGTATATCCTAATTTTCGACGGGCAAAATCGGCTAAAGCAGCATCACTACCCAACAATATCGCATTATTATTTGAAGATATGAATACTTCCTCAACAACGGGCATTGTTCCCAATACTCCAGATTTTACCCAACGACTAAACAAACTCCCCATTTGTCTATTTGTTTCCTTGGGTTGCGTACACTTCTCGTATATTTTGTCCAATCCTTGTTCATAGATCCTTCCACAAATTCTATTCACAGTTTCAGGATTTCTATAAACAGCATCTTTATCAAGCCTGAAAAAAGGGACATACCCATCTTTGATCGGAAACAAATCTAACGAAAGTAAATTTTTAAATAATTCCACATTATTCCGATTATTAAAATTATATTCTACCGAACTCCAAATATCTTTTGGTATTTCCCGTATTGTATCTGGACTTAAAGGATAAACATTAAATAAAAGATCGAGATAATTCCTCTGATTAGCCAATTCAATACTTTGCTGCGTAAAATAATTCATATATACTCTTTATATTATTTGAAATTATAAATTATGTCCGCATTGAGATAACGGGCGGTATATCCCACATCGGCATGCGAAGCTATCTCTTCGGGGGTTCCCGTCATCAGTACCACACCTCCGTTACGCCCGCCTTCGGGACCCATATCGATAATGTAATCTGCCGTTTTTATGACATCGAGGTTATGCTCGATTACCAATACGGTATTTCCTTTATCGACCAAACGGTGCAATACCCCCAACAGCACACGGATATCTTCAAAATGGAGACCCGTAGTCGGTTCATCGAGAACATACAACGTTTTTCCCGTATCTTTCTTGGACAGCTCCGTTGCCAATTTTACCCGCTGACTTTCTCCGCCCGATAATGTCGTCGACGGCTGTCCCAATTTTACATAACCGAGACCTACGTCTTGCAGGGTTTTTACTTTGGATAGAATTGCCGGTATGCCGGCAAAAAATTCCACGGCCTGATTTATCGTCATATCGAGAACATCGGCTATCGACTTGCCCTTAAACCGCACATCGAGTGTTTCACGATTATAGCGTTTACCCTGACAGGCTTCACACGGGACAAGGACATCGGGCAGAAAATTCATCTCGATGGTTTTATATCCATTACCGCCACATACTTCGCAACGACCGCCGGGCACATTGAAAGAAAATCGGCCGGCCTTATAACCGCGAATTTTAGCTTCGGGCAGCTCCACAAAAAGATTGCGTATATCTCCGAATAATCCCGAATAAGTCGCAGGATTGGAGCGTGGCGTACGTCCCAACGGAGACTGATCGACATTGACGATCTTATCGATATTTTCAAGACCCTCTATCCCATCATAAGGTAACGGTTCGGCCAAAGAACGATAAAATTTCTGACTGATAATCGGTTGCAAAGTACCGTTTATCAAAGACGATTTACCGCTCCCCGAAACTCCGGTTACACAAATGAACTTTCCCAAAGGAAATTCTACGGTTACATTCTTCAAATTATTCCCGCGAGCACCCTGCAAAATAATACTTTTACCATTCCCCTGCCGACGAGTTTGCGGTACGGGTATAGACTGTTTACCATTGAGATAAGCCGCAGTCATGGTATCCCGGGAAAGCATCTCCTGAGGTGTACCAGAAAAAACGACCTGACCGCCGAGACGACCGGCACGAGGGCCGAGGTCGACGATATAATCGGCTTCCAGCATCATATCTTTGTCATGTTCCACCACAACGACGGAATTTCCCATATCACGCAGCTGCTTCAAAGAATGAATCAATCGTATATTGTCGCGCTGATGCAGACCGATGCTCGGTTCATCGAGAATATATAAGACATTCACCAACTGCGAACCTATCTGCGTCGCCAAACGTATACGCTGGCTCTCACCACCCGACAATGTAGCAGACGCTCTCGACAAGCTCAAATATTCCAGACCCACATCGATAAGGAATTGCAAGCGGGATCGTATCTCTTTAAGAATCTCCTGAGCTATCGCGGCCTGCTTTTCGGGAAGACGCTCTTCAATTCCGTCGAGCCATTGATACAACTCGGCAATATCCATACCTGTCAATTCGGCAATATTTTTGCCGTCGATACGATAGTGAAGAGCCTCCTTGTTGAGACGCGCACCGCCACACTCGGGACACGAAACCGTCGTAACGAATTGTCCCGCCCATTTTTGGGCTTTGGCCGTCGCATCGGATTGCTGTTGCATCTCAATATACTTGATCAACCCGTCGAACGTCAAAAAATAATTTGAATTTCCCAATGAAAGATTTTTCACATTAAGGCGTTCATCGGTTCCGTTTAAAATATCATTCAACGCCTCTTCGGGTAAATCTTTTATAGGGGTTTTCAACGACGCATCATATTTCTCGCATATAGCCTCGATTTGCCAGAAAAGCAAAACATTCCGATATTTACCAAGAGGCAATATTCCTCCTTGATAAATCGAAAGAGAGGCATCGGGTATGATTTTATCTTTATCGATAATATTGACATACCCCAAACCTTTACAACCCGGGCAAGCCCCTTGCGGCGAGTTGAACGAGAAATTATGCGGCGCCGGCTCACTATACGACAATCCCGTTACCGGATCCATCAACGTGCGACTGTAATGGCGCAATTCGTTTTTATCGACATCGAGTACCATCAGTAATCCATCACCTTGCTTCATGGCAACGCGCACACTGTCTTTCAGTCGACGGTCGTCTTTTTCCGACACCACCAACTTATCGACTAGTAACTCAACGCTATGGTTTTTATAACGGTCGAGTTTCATGCCGGGCAATATTTCTCGAATTTCGCCATCGACCCGCACCGACAGGTAACCCTTACGCCTGAGTTGCTCGAAAAGTTCCTTATAATGACCTTTTCGATTCCGTACCAACGGTGCAAGAATATATGTCCTCCGCCCTTGATAACGCTCTCCTATCAGTTGCAAAATCTGCTCCTCGGTGTACTTGACCATCTTTTCTCCCGACAAATATGAATAGGCTTCACCGGCACGTGCAAAAAGCAAACGGAGGAAGTCGTATATCTCGGTCGTCGTACCGACCGTCGAACGGGGATTTTTATTAACGGTCTTCTGCTCTATCGAAATGACCGGACTCAATCCCGTAATTTTATCTACATCGGGACGTTCCATATTACCCAAGAAATTACGGGCATACGACGAAAAAGTTTCGATATAACGGCGTTGGGCTTCGGCATAAATCGTATCGAATGCCAAAGAAGACTTACCACTACCGCTCAATCCCGTAATCACGGTAAAAGCATTCCGGGGTATTTCTACATCGATGTTTTTAAGATTGTGCACCCGGGCACCCCATATTTCTATTTTTTCTTCGTTATCGGTCATACTATACGTGCAAAGGCTATTTATTTTTAGAGCGCAAGATATTGATGTGTCCTTTCAATTTATATTTCTGTCCGTCGGCACCACGGGCCTCTATGACATAATAATATACGCCCGGCGGTACCAACTTTCCGTGATAACGACCGTCCCAACCGCCGGAAGGATCTTGATAATGATAAATTTGTTCGCCCCAACGGTTGAATATCCAACATTTGAACTCCACAATCGATTTATAAGCGACTTTCCATTCATCGTTTACTCCGGGGCTTCCATAGGGAGAAAAAACATTGGGTGCTTCGAGCTTCGACTCTCCTACCGATATTTCAAAAACCGTATCTCTCTCACAATAATCGTTATAGGCATGCAAGCGAACATAAGTCGTACCCTCGTTCTTGAAACTGTATGCTAATTGCCGCTCGGCATAAATAGCATCGACAGTCGAAAAATCCTGAGTGGCCGAAAACTCCCACGCATAATAATTATCCCCGTTGACATACGCCGTAAAAGACATATCGACCGGGGCAGAACCACCGAAACCTCCCGACGGCTGCTCGGCCGCCTCATTGGCTGCCCCTCGCAACGTTTGTTCCGCAACAGCCCTCATCAAAATAGCAGGCGAAACATAATCTCCGGTAATCGTCCGCGATATGGAACCGCCCCAAACCAAAGGTATAGAATCGACAACTGTAAATTGTGTCGTCCCGTATGGAGTCGGAACCTCCATTTCGGTATCGGACAGAACTTCTGCCTCAGACACGACAGAAACATTATCGAGAATCGTCCCGGCAGCATCGTCCCATTTCGAAGTCTCATAAGAAACCCACCGGGACAGATACTTCCTTTGACCTTGCGTCGTATAATAAGGGATAGCAAATCCTTCTCCCGAAAGCAATACCTTCTCACAAATGTTCTCCTGCTCTTCTCCCGCTTCACACGAGCCAACGGAACGATATGAAGAGATCCAAAAACACAAGGAATCGGAATTCTGCTTTACCATGTAACCGCAATCTTTATAGGAAGAAACCAACACAGAAACATTTCCGCTTTGCGTTCCCATCATCTCGACCCGAGACGAAAGGCCTTCCGCTCCGAAACGATACCAATAAATTTCATCGGTCGACGATGAGGTATAATGCATGGTTACCGTATTTTCATTTCCGATTACATATACTGCCGATAAACCCGTTGACGAGTCGACATGACGAAAACAGCCCGCATCGACACTTACCTGTGCAAATACAAATACAGGAAATACAAAAACAATCAAAAAAAGGAGTTTTTTCATCGCCCGGAACTTTTGGTCAAAGGTAAGTCTTTTCACCCTAAGGAGGAAATAAAAAAAGTAAAAAGAGGCATTCCCCATACAATCCCTATCTCGATATACAAGATTTTGCAAACAGTCTTAAAATTACAAGAAAGAATAGGGCAAAAAATGATTTTTTCGTACCTTTGTCTCGTTAGCTTATCCATACGAAGATAAAACGATGACACGTCTTTACAACAAAATGATAATCACATGGGTTGTTTCGCTTATTTTTTCCGGCATCGCCTTTGGGCAGACATCAACCAATAAGAATAAAAACAAACCGCCACAAACTACATTTTCCCGTAAGACCATAGAAGGGAAAGAGTATTATTTTTATCGTATCGAAGAGAATGACGTACTCGACAGCATCGGACTGAAATTCGATGTTACACCAGATGTTATCAGACAATACAACCCCGAAATAAAACAAGCGCCACTCACCGAGGGGCACTTGTTGATTATTCCCGTACGGTACAATACGGCACAGATAGCCAATGCCCAAAAAACATTCAACCATATCGTCGCAAGCGGAGAAACGCTGTATTCGCTCTCCCGCATGTATGGTATATCGATAAACCGCATCACCGCCCTAAATCCGGGTGCAGAAGAAGTCATAAAAATAGGCGACACACTGAGGATTCCTCAAAATGCCATTGTCGGCAATCCCATACAATCACAAGATGCCTACGTCTATCACACCGTAGCACAAGGAGAGACACTCTACTCCCTGTCAAAGAGATACCGCACTACGGTAAATGAAATACTGAAAGAAAATCCCGGTATCACACCGCAAACTTTACCGGTAGGAGAAGTAATACGCATCGCTTCCGACAACAAAGAATTGACAAAACCTCAACCCAAACCGGAAATTTTTTATTACAAGGTAAAAGGTCGTAAAGAAACCATCGAAAGCATTGCCACAGAATTTAATGTAACTGTCGATGAAATACTCGCTGTAAACGGCGGAAAAGACAAAGTACAACGAGGAAATACAATCGCCATTCCCAAGAAAAATATCAAAGCCGAAGTTTCTCAAACGCCTCCCGTCCAACTCAAAAGAAAAGAAAAAGCCGAAGGTGCGCCTTATAATATAGCTCTTATCCTGCCATTCATGACAGATAGGCCTCTCGATACGCGATCAACGCTTTATACCGAGTTTTATCAGGGAATCCTTTTGGCAGCCGACAGTATGAAAAGAGCCGGTATGTCCCTCAATATTTACGCCATAGACACCCGCGGTAATCATCAATATGTCAAATCGCAACTCGACTCGCTGGTCGATAAAGACCTCGATCTGATCATCGGTCCGGTCGAAGATGACGACATCTCTTCCGTTGCACAATTTGCAAAAAAGCACGATATCAATATGGTAAATCCGTTCGCCGTAAAAAATATCGAAGCTGAACACAATGACAAGATATTCCAATGTAATATACCGCATGAGAACCTATATACGCAAAGCCGCGAAAAAATCATCGAGGAAATAAACAATCGACATGTAGTCTTCATTATCGACGACAGCGGAAAAGAAAACAGTAAAAACAGTTATCTCGACCTCATCAAGAAAAGTCTCCTGCAACAAGAACGAGATTTTGTCGAAATCTCTCTGGGGCAAGACCCATATATGGAGACTTTCAGCGAAATGGTACCGAATGCAACCGACATCATGTTCCTCACCAACGCATCAAGTCGCAGTTCGGTAGGCAAAGTACTAGCCCCTCTAAGTAAACTGAAAGAGGAAAAGCCATACCTGAATATCTCGCTTTATGGATATCCCGAATGGCAACTCTATACCAAAGAATATATCAACCAGTTCCACCAACTGAATACCACATTCTTCTCCCGTTTCTATACCCTGCCTACCGACTCGGCTTCGATGGAGATACAAGACCGGTTCTTATTTTGGTTTCACAGGGATATGTTGCCGGCTAATCCCCAACATGTCTTGTTGGGCTACGATACGGGACTTTTCTTTATGACGGCCTTGCAACAGTTCGGCCGCTGTTTCGATCGGGAAATACAGACACTGGCATATCCCGGGATACAGACGGGGTATCACTTCCAACGTATCAATAATTGGAGCGGATTCAACAACAACAATATCTATTTCATACGCTTCAAACCTTCGCTCGAAATCGTACGAGAAACGATCACCGAATAATACCTACTCATGAAACGTCTATCCAGCATCGGAATCCTTCTCTTTTTACTCCTGTCTCTCTGTGTACAGTCTCATGCTCAGAGACGATACAACAACTACCGTTCGTTATCGGTCGGTATCAAAGGCGGTGCGACTTTCTCGAAAGTCAATTTCAGACCATCGGTACGGGAAAGTTTTCTCCCCGGCATGACCGCCGGCGTATCGGTACGATATATCGAAGAAAAGTTTTTCGGCATCATAGGAGAAGTGAATTTCTGCCAATTCGGCTGGAAAGAAAACTTTTCCAAACAAGTTCCGAATACTTATGAATACAGCCATACGATGAACTATATTACCGCTGCCATGCTCTCTCATATTTTTTTCGGAAATGAACCCATTCGGGGATTCATCAATATGGGACCGCAAATCGGTATATACGTCTCCAATAAATATTCTTCTAATTTCGATATTCACGAGTTACCGATTTTTTCCGAAAGCTGGGAAACGGGACAATATTACGAACCTATTCAAACAAAATTCGATTACGGTATAACCGCAGGTATCGGCCTCGAACTAAAACTGAAAAAACACAGTATCATTCTTGAAGGCCGCTACTATTACGGGTTGAACGACTTTTTCGAGAACAGTAAAGGCAAAGACGCCTATTTCTCTGCCTCGGCACACCAACAAATATCGGCGGCCATTTCCTATATGTTCCATATCAAATAAAAATACAATAAATAAAATGAGGGGCGGTATAAAAAATACCGCCCCTCATTTTATTACCCTCATTGAACCCCCATATGCTTGCGGGAGATTTTGCGTATATGGTACAACAGTGCAATAACAGCTATAATAAATGCAACCGTATCGGAAGCCGGTATACTCCACCAGACACCGTTGGTTCCATAAAAACGGGGCAATACCAACAGACAGGGTATCAAAAACAACAACTGCCTCGAAAGAGACAAGAATATAGAAATCTGCGATTTCCCGATCGATTGGAAAAACTGTGTTATTACTATCTGTAAACCGACAATCGCAAACGCAGCGCTCATTATACGCAAACCGTTACGAGAAACAGCCAACAACTCGGGACTGTCGGTAAAGAAACCTACAATCACACCGGGTATCAACTCATTTGCAAGAAATCCCACCGTCGTAATACAACCACCGAAAATCAAACCGTAATGTAATGTCTGCTTTACCCTATCAAAACGATTGGCCCCATAATTATAACCGATAATAGGTTGCATACCTTGCGTCAGCCCCATAACGACCATGACGAAAAGTGTAAGCATACGATTGACAATTCCGTAGGCTCCTATCGCCATATCTCCGCCATAATTCTGCAATGTCGTATTGATGATTATCACCACAATACATGCGCAAGAATTCATGAGAAAGGGCGACATTCCGATACTCAAAATAGAAGCTATAATACGTCGATGAAGTTTGAAACACCCTTTCTTAAAGGAAATAAAGCTCTTTTTATTCAAGAAATGCGCCAAAACCCAAACCAAACCTGTCAATTGCGCTATGGCCGTCGCCATAGCCGCACCGCGGATTCCCCAATCCAAGACAAAAATGAATATAGGCGCAACAATCACATTGACTGCGACTGTAAGAAAAGACGAAAGCATCGCTTTCTTAGGATAGCCTGTCGCACGCATCAGATTATTCAGTCCGACAAACAAATACGCAATAGGATTGGCTATCAGTATAACCTGCATAAAATCCCGGGCATAAGGCAATGTTTCGTGGCTCGCCCCGAAAAACAGCAAAATAGGGTCGAGAAAAATAAGGGTTACAATTGTAACGAGCAACCCATTTACAAGCAATAAAATAGCCGCATTATGCAAAACGAAAGTTGCTCTTTGAATATCTTTCTGCCCCATATATATGGAACTTATCGTTGCAGCTCCTACCCCCACAAGGGTACAAAATGCGATAATGAGGTTCATCAGCGGAAAAGTAATGGCGAGACCGGCGATAGCCATCGCTCCTACGCCATGCCCAATAAAAATACTGTCGATAACATTATATAACGACACTACGGTCATGGCGATGATAGCCGGTAAAGAATACTCTACCAATAATTTTCCGATAGGAGCCGTACCCAATATTTGAGGAGACTGATTATTCGACATAAATCATCTTTTTCTTTAAATCCTTTAACGGCCGCAAAGGTACGAATTATTTGTGTAGTCGGGTGATTTTTATTTCCTTTGCAGCGTTAAACAAATACAATAAAAAGTCCGATGGATACGACTATCGCTGCCCTTTTCGATTTAGACGGAGTCATTATCGACACCGAACCTCAATACAGTATTTTTTGGGATAAAACCGGAGCCAAATATTTACACGACACCGACCATTTCGGCATGAAAATCAAAGGCAACACCTTGCGCCAGATTTTCGATCTTTTTTTTGCCGGACATGAAGATTGGCAACAACAAATAGCCTCGGATCTTCTGAAATGGGAGAAATCCATGCGTTTCGATCTGATACCGGGAATTCTCGAATTTTTAAAAGCATTACGGGATAATCATATCCGCACGGCGATTGTTACCAGTTCGGACAACGAAAAATTAGACAGCCTGTGGCAGGCACACCCCGAACTTAAAGGATATTTCGATACAATTATATCGGCCGATGACATTACCCGTTCGAAACCCGATCCCGAAGGTTATCTTTTGGCTGCACACAGATTAGGGGTGAAACCTGAAAAAGCTTTCGTTTTCGAAGATTCCCGAGCTGGATTACAGGCAGGTCGCGCAGGCGGCATGACAGTCGTGGGTGTAGCGACCACCCTCTCTGCCGATGAAATAACACCCCTCGCCGATCGTGTCATCAATGATTTTACAGGAATATCTCCTCAGGAAATTTTAGTATAACGTTTCTCGTGCTTACTCGGGAAAATTTTTCACCACTCAAAAATTACGGATAATCGGGGTGGTGATAACGTCCTTTCTTTTCTGAAATACGGCCATATTCAATAGCCCACTCGGGACAACGGTGTATACAGGCCGAGCATTGAACACACCCTTTCTTTTTCCATCGAGGACGACCTTCCCGATCTCCCGAAATCGTTTTTGTAGGGCATATGCGGATACATTTTCCACATGCCGTACAAGCATCGGTTACACGAAACGAATTTCCCGAGCGAGCGTATTTCCTGAACAACGGATATACGAGACTTTTCAACCTCGGAAACTTTCCCGAATCGTACAAGCAATGATGTGCATTCCCGCTTCTTACAGCTTCGACAATAGCTTGTATGCGGGCAGAAGCCGCATTTAACTTTTCTGCTGCGACAGACGGTGCGTCGACATCGAACCCGGGCAGTAAAATATAATTATTCGGCATCTGTACAGAAAAAACGGATGTCAGCTGCAAACCTTTACGACGCAACATTTTATCGACAATTTTATCGGTCCGACCGCAATCGTCCCCACACACGCACACAATATATATCGGTTGACCGGCATAATCATCGACAACCAATCGATCGATAAAATCGGACATCGGGACAGCCGGCCCCCACGAATGGACGGGGAAAACAAGAAACAACGGCTCTTTATCTGAAAAAATAGACAAAAGACTCTCCCTTTCTTGTCGGGATACCACCGACCGTAAAGATATGCCGAAAGTATCGGCCAACCGTCGGGCGACCCACAAAGAATTTCCTGTTGCCGAAAAATAAAAGACCATATACTACACGGCAGGAAAAGTATTCACAACTTGCCGCAAGGCAACCAAGCGACCCAGCAAAGAATCCAATCGATGAAGAGGAAGCATATTGGCGCCATCGGATTTCGCTTTTTCGGGCTCGGGGTGTGTTTCCATAAACAGGCCGTCTACCCCTACCGCCACACCGGCCCGGGCTATCGTCTCGATAAGACGAGGCATTCCGCCGGTTACCCCGCTCGTCTGATTGGGTTGCTGCAAAGAATGCGTTACATCAAGCACCACGGGGAAACCGCCCGCCTGCATTTCGGGAATACCTCGGTAATCGACAATCAAATCCTGATAACCGAATGTCGTACCCCGCTCGGTAAGCATGACATGATTATTACCAGCTTCGACAACTTTGTCTGCTGCAAACTGCATGGCTTCGGGCGAAAGGAACTGTCCTTTTTTTATATTCACTATTTTTCCTGTTCGGGCCGCAGCAAGCAGCAAATCGGTCTGTCTACATAAAAATGCGGGTATTTGCAACACATCGACATATTCGGCTGCCATAGCAGCTTCATCGGCCGTATGGATATCGGTTACCACCGGAATACCGAATGTCTCACGCACTTTACGTAATATGCGCAACGCCTTTTCATCGCCGATACCTGTGAATGAATCGATACGGGAACGATTGGCTTTACGATATGAACCTTTAAATATGTAGGGTATCTTCCACTTATCTGTAATCTCTACGATAGTCTCGGCTATGTGCATAGCCATTTCTTCTCCTTCGATAACGCAAGGACCGGCCAATAGGAAAAACATTCCAGAGTCGGTATGTTTCAGTTGTTCGATTTGAGGATACATCGTTTTTTATTTAACTATATTTTTTTCATCATATTCACCACGTGCAACATATGGCAAGCGACCAGTCCTGCCGTTTCGGTACGTAAACGGGTATCGCCCAACGATATGGGACGGAAACCGTTGGCCACAGCCAAATCGACTTCTTCGGGACTGAAATCGCCTTCGGGGCCTATCAGTATCACGGCGTCGTGTCCCGGTTTGTAACAATCGGTCAACAACACCCGCTCATCGTCCCGACAATGAGCGATATACTTTTCGCCATCGAACGGACGTTCGACGAAATGTCGAAAACCGGTCATTTCATCGAGATGAGGACATACGGCTTTAAGCGATTGCTTCATTGCCGAAACAAGTATTTTCCTCAACCGATCGGTTTTCAATTCCTTCCTCTCGGAAAAACGACACAGCAACGGAGTTATCGAGTCGATACCTACCTCGGTACACTTCTCGGCAAACCATTCCATGCGATCGAGATTTTTGGTCGGGGCAATAGCGATATGCACCTTAAATTTCCACGATGGAGGTGTCGGTATCGTCTCGATAATTTCTACGGCACAATGCTTCGGGTGTGCCAAAGATATAACCGCCTTATAAAAAGTTCCCACACCATCGGCCAATAATATTTCCGCCCCTTCGGGCAACCGCAATACTTTTACGCAGTGATGGGATTCTTCTTCGGGCAATTCTCGGATAGTGGCAATATCCGGCGTATAAAATATATGCATCTTTCTATTTTTTGAGATCTGCTATTCCGGCTTTCCAAGCCGAGCAAGCTCGATAATGCTTACTGCACAAAGATACGAAATAGCACCGAATATTTCCAGAAAAACAGAGTGATCTTTCACGGGATACACCCTACCTATTGGGAAAAAGATTTTCCCACAAGTACAAATCATACTCCCTCTCTCCACTTAGGACGGAAGCGAATCCTCTCCCGAGCGCCGTTTCAATTCCTGCTGTATGCGAGAAGCCTGCTCATACTCCTCTTTATCGACGGCTTGTTGTAAACGCCTTTTTAATTCGTCTGTACTATACGAATCGATAGAAAATTTTTTTACCGGAATATCCGTTTCCTCATCTACATTTTTCCCCGACGATATTTCTATGGGATCGGGGGTAATTCCTGCACGATCCAATATAGAACGTGTCGTAAATATAGGCGCGTGCATACGCATGGCCAATGCTATCGCATCGGACGCTCGAGCATCGATATGCACCTCCCTGTCTCCATCATTAAAAATCATTTCGGTCGAGAACAATCCGTCCTCATAATGATATATAAATATCTCTTGCAACTGTATGCCAAAAGCTTTGGAGAACGAAGAAAACAAATCATGTGTAAGAGGGCGTTGTGGAACAACCCGCTGTATGAAAGCCATAATAGATTGAGCCTCGGCCAGCCTGATAGCAATAGGCAGTTGACGTACACCACCCTCCTCTATCATTATCAAAATATAGGTTTCGGGGTGCGTGCGATTATATGTAATGCCTAAAACATTTAACGCCACTTTCTCATTCATATCGGTTTCGTTTTTTCTTATAACGGTTTTATTCTGTAATCGGTTGTAAAAGAGTATATAATAATCCGACTCATCTCATTGCACTGTATCTTTCTCAATTGTAACCAAACAGCCTACCGTAACAAGGTCTATCAACTTTTCTACATCTTTGTTGTGAAGACGTATGCAACCTTCGCTACAACGAGTCCCGATCGACTCGGGAAAACAAGTACCGTGTATCCCTATCCCGGTAAACCCTTTCACACCTAATCTGATAAAATAAGGGCCATAAGCTTTTTCGATAAGACCTTTACCATCACAGAAATCATGAGCCCAATGGGAAGAGTTTTGTATCTGAGTGATCGGGAAACAGCCTTCCGGTGTACGATTGTCGCCTTTCTTTTGCTTGTTTCCCAATTCCTTGCCACAACCTACCATACAACGAAACAATACTTGTCCATCGACATTATAAACCGTAAGTTCCATATCCGACTTCGATATGTGAACATAATTCGATGACTTTTCCTGTGCCGACAGATTTATTCCGTACACAGACAAAAACAGTGCCAGCATACATAGATATATCGCTCTCGAATAAAAAGCCATAACCCTCCTAAATTTACAAATTCATTTTCGTGTGTAAATATAGCAATAATATTTACCCTCTACTCAATATTTCGCCTTTATTCACCCCTATTTTCTCTTTTTTATTACCTTTGTCTTCGTAAATATTTTATTCCGATAATGCACGTTAAAGAAATTCTCGACAACAGAATCATGGTTCTCGACGGAGCCATGGGCACCATGATCCAGCAGTACGGCCTTACCGAAAAAGATTTCAGAGGAGAAAGATTTTCCGATATCGGTATTTTGCAAAAAGGGAACAACGACCTACTTTGCCTTACCCAACCGCAAATTATCACTGCGATACACCAAGCATATCTCGATGCCGGAGCGGACATCATCGAAACAAACTCTTTCAACTCCACACGCATATCGATGGCCGACTACGGAATGCAAGGACTCATTACGGAAATAAATTTCGAAGCGGCTCGACTTGCGCGAAATATTGCAGACGACTATACGAGAAAAATTCCCGGCAAACCCCGATTTGTAGCAGGCTCGGTAGGTCCTACCAACAAGACTTGTTCCATGTCTCCCGACGTCAACAATCCGGCTTTTCGCGCATTGACATTCGATGACCTCGCCGATGCATACCGGGAACAGATAACCGCACTCATCGACGGTGGCGTAGACTTACTTCTCATCGAAACGATTTTCGATACCCTCAACGCCAAAGCCGCATTGTACGCAGCTGTCGAATCCATGCAAGAAAGGGGAAAAAATATTCCTATCATGCTCTCGGTTACCCTTTCCGATACAGGCGGTCGTACTTTATCGGGACAAACGCTGGGCGCATTTCTCGCCTCGGTACAACATGCAGATATTTTATCGATAGGACTGAATTGTTCTTTCGGCGCCCGAGACATGAAACCGTTCCTGAAACAGCTGGCAGAAACAGCACCATACTACATCTCGGCCTACCCCAATGCAGGATTGCCCAACCGCTTCGGGCAATATGATGAAACACCCGAAACAATGGCGGCTCAAATCAAAGAGTTCATAGATGAAGGTCTGGTCAATATCATCGGAGGCTGCTGCGGAACGACTCCCGAACACATCGCCGCCATCGCGCAACTGGTAACAGATACCACACCTCATCGTCCGCATATAAGGGAAAAGGTACTCTGCTTATCGGGTTTAGAAGAATTAAAAATCATTCCCGAAAACAATTTTATCAATGTCGGTGAACGATGCAACGTGGCCGGTTCTCGTAAATTCTTGCGACTGATTTCAGAGAAAAAATACGATGAAGCTCTGGGTATAGCCCGTAAACAAGTGGAAGATGGAGCACAAATCATCGACATCAATATGGACGACGCCATGCTCGATGCACAAAACGAAATGGTAACGTTCCTGAATCTCATTGCCTCGGAACCCGAAATTTGCCGTGTCCCGATTATGATAGATTCTTCGAAATGGCCGGTCATTCTTGCCGGGCTGAAATGTATACAAGGAAAAGGTATCGTCAATTCCATCAGTCTGAAAGAAGGTGAAGAAACATTCCTCGCCCACGCCCGCATCATACACAGGCTCGGAGCTGCTATGATTGTAATGGCTTTTGACGAAACAGGTCAAGCCGACAGTTACGACCGTAAAATTGCCGTTTGTAAAAGAGCCTACGACTTGCTCGTACACGATGGAATCGACCCCAATGATATTATTTTCGACCCCAATGTTCTGGCTCTCGCCACTGGTATCGAAGAGCACCTCAATTACGGATTGGACTTTATACGAGCCGTAAAATGGATAAAAGAAAACCTTCCGGGAGCAAAAGTAAGCGGGGGTATCAGCAACTTGTCTTTTTCATTCCGAGGAAACAATTATATACGCGAAGCCATGCATGCTGTCTTTTTGTTCCATGCCATACGTGCAGGAATGGACATGGCCATCGTCAATCCGGCAACGACAGTCGCATACACAGATATTCCTCAGGAATTGCTCTCCCGTATCGAAGATGTCATCTTCAACCGACGCCCCGACGCAACCGAACGGCTGATAGAAGCTGCGGAATCTCTCAAAAACGAATCGGTACAAAACGTCCATACCCCACAAACCGACATACGCGACAAAATGTCTCTTGACGAACGGCTCGAATACGCTCTCGTCAAAGGCACGGTCGACCGACTCGATGCCGACTTGCATGAAGCCCTGTCGGCATACGGTAACGCTGTAAAAATCATCGAAGGGCCGCTGATGAATGGAATGAACCGAGTAGGAAAACTTTTCGGTGAAGGAAAAATGTTTCTTCCGCAAGTGGTAAAAACCGCTCGTACCATGAAACAGGCCGTTGCTATTTTGCAACCCTATATTCCCGTACAAAAAGAAAGTTCCCGGAAAAATGGTAAATTTCTCTTGGCTACGGTCAAAGGAGATGTACATGACATAGGAAAAAACATCGTTGCCGTCGTACTCGGTTGCAACAACTATGACATTATCGATCTCGGCGTCATGGTTCCAGCCGAAACAATCATAGAAACCGCCATACGGGAAAAGGTCGATATAATTGGTGTAAGCGGTCTTATTACTCCGTCTCTTGATGAGATGTGCCGCATTGCCGAAGCCATGGAAAAAGCGGGGCTGCAAATTCCGCTTATGGTCGGAGGCGCTACAACCTCGAAATTACATACCGCCGTAAAAATAGCCCCATGTTACAGCGGCCCTGTAATCCATACACGCGATGCCGCACAAATTCCTACCGTTGCAGCCCAATGGCTCAATCGACAAACTCGAGAAAAATTCCTATCGGAATTGCAGCGTGAACAAGCCGAATTACGCCACTCTACCGAAAACCGGCAAGAGGCGTTGGTTTCTTATCCGGAGGCCAATGCAAATGCATTTGTCACCGAGTGGAAAAACTACAAACCGACAGAGCCGCAATATCCCGGAATAACAAAGGAAGAAAAGATTTCGATACAGGAGATACGGCCTTATATCAACTGGAAATATTTTCTACACACATGGAAGCTGACTGGGAATCAACTCCCGGACGATTGCAGTTGCGAACACTGCAAGGCTCAACTCCCCATAACAAAGACGGCCGGAGAAATGGAAAAATCTTATGAAACACATCGTCTCATAACCGATGCAGAATCGCGACTCGACCAACTTGAAAAAGAGAAGGATTCGATGTTCCTACAAGCCCGTTTCGGAATCTATCGAGCTAACAGCGAGGGAAACCGAATTATTTTTCAGACCTCCGAAGGAGAGATAAAAATTCCTTGTTTACGACAACAAAAACAAAAGCCGGAAGGGAAATTTCTTGCTCTGTCGGACTTCGTCATGCCTCAAAGTGAAAACCGTACCGACTATGTCGGCGCATTCGTCGTAACGATAAGTCCCGAATTGGCTTCAAGAATCGAACAACTCAAACGGTGCGATGACCACTACGAGACCCTGATGTTGCAATCACTCTGCGACAGAATGGTCGAAGCGGCAACAGAATGGCTGCATTATCGTATCCGAACCCGTTACTGGGGATATAGCCCCATGGAAAAGCCACACATTCCTTCGCTGCTTTCCCAGCACTATCAAGGCATACGTCCGGCCATAGGATACCCTTCCCTGCCCGACCAGTCGCTCAGTTTCGTCCTTGATGAAATTCTCGATTTCAAAAAAACAGGAGTTTCTGTAACCGAGAACGGAGCCATGTACCCCACCTCCACCGTGTCGGGAATACTCATTGCACACCCGCAATCGACCTATTTCCACATCGGGAGTATCGATGAGATGCAACGAAAAGCATACTGCCGGGAACGCGGATATACGGTCGAGGATTCTTTCAAATGGCTCTCTGTCTCATGAACCAAAAATCAGATCATTCTGTTTACTTATAATACGTAAAATATTAACTAACTTCAAATCAGACAAATTATGGCTACTGTAACTTTTAAAAGTACACCGGTACATACTGCCGGAGAATTACCCAAAGTCGGAACGAAAGCTCCGAAATTCGAATTGGTCAAAGGCGATCTTTCCACCCTCAAAAACGATGATTTAACGGGCAAACGTATTGTTCTGAATATATTCCCGAGTCTCGATACGAGCGTATGCGCCACCTCGGTACGTAAATTCAATCAACTGGCCGCCCAAATGGACAATACAGTCGTATTGGCCGTATCGAAAGACCTTCCTTTCGCACAAGGCCGCTTTTGCACGACCGAAGGCATCGACAATGTAATTCCCGTATCGGCTTTCCGTTCTGCGGAATTCGGTAAAGATTACGGCGTAGAACTTATTGACGGCCCTCTTGCAGGACTTCTTTCCCGCGCTGTTGTCGTTCTCGACGAATCGGGTCAAATCATTTATGAAGAACTTGTTCCCGAAATTACACATGAACCCGACTACGATGCAGCTGTCAAAGCATTGAAATAAACAAATAACCGGCCCGATAGAAATATTCCTATCGGGCCGGTTTCCTACCAGAGCATTCTTCAACGGAATATTTTCAATCGGTAATCCAATGGAGAAACTTCTTTTTCTCCGGGTTCTTGCAACGGATTCCCAAATGGCATTTGCGCATTCAACAACCACGTTTGAGGCAATCCCCATTCTTTACGAACCGCTTCATCTACCAACGGATTATAATGTTGCAATGATGCCCCGAAACCTACGTCTTCCAACATCGTCCAGACTGCCAGCTGGTGCATAGCAGCGGTTTGTTGCGACCAAATGGGAAAACGCTCGGCATAAGTCGGGAAAGATTTTTGCATCTGCTCTATAACTTCCGAATCCTCAAAAAACAAGACAGTCCCGCAACCGGCAGCAAAAGATTTATCGATTTTCTGCTCGGTTTTCTTAAAACTTTCCGGCGGAACGATCTCTCGCAACGTCTCTTTGGTTATATCCCAAAAACGACGATGGGCGTCGTCTATCAACAGTACCAAACGAGTAGACTGGGTATTGAATGCCGAAGGAATATAAGTCAAGGCATCATCAAGTATCTTTTTTACAACATCGGGCGACACAGGCGATTCATTTCCTATCGCATAATAACTCCGTCGATGGCGTAAGGCTTCTTCAAAATTTCGTTTCATAATAATTTTTCTTATATCGTTTTATATAAATAAACAAATGAGCGTCTCCGTTGTTTCGGTTATTCTCCATAAAGAAACAGATTTTATTTCAAAAAGCAATTATCAACCATCATTTTTTTCAAAACAGTTTTTCAATTCCACACCATAAAAATTATAAAAGAACTCTTTTACAAGCCATTACTTCTTTCTTCAAGGATATTTTCCATTTGATATACAACAAAAAATGCCCTTTCCCTGTTTATAATATAATAGTTCTTACAATACAGGGAACTATCGGACAGATACTCAACTTACCATCCCTCTAAAAGAAAGAAAACAAATATGAAAAAAAGAAACGTAGAACTGGTAGCACTTCCGCCGGAACCCCACTGGGTAGGCAACGGTTTCAGGGTACATAACTTTATCCCGGGTGGTTATCATCTGGAAATGGAACGCATGATACCTTTTATTTTACTGGATTATAACTCCAAATATTATTTTCCACCCTCCGAAACACCGCAAGGAGTAGGTGTTCACCCGCATCGCGGATTTGAAACGGTAACCATTGCTTACAAAGGGAAAGTCGAACACCACGACAGTCATGGCGGAGGCGGTATCATAGGAGAAGGCGACGTACAATGGATGACGGCTGCCTCGGGGGTATTACACAAAGAATATCACGAGAAAGCGTGGAGCCGTAAAGGCGGTGATTTCCACGTAGTTCAACTCTGGGTAAACTTACCGGCCAAAGACAAAATGTCCAAGCCGAAATATCAAGCCATTACAAACGACATGATGGGAAAATATTCCCTCCCGGAGGGAAAAGGAGAAATAGATGTCATTGCAGGCGAATACCACGGAGTAAAAGGGCCAGCATTCACCTTTACCCCCATACATCTGCTGAATGCCAAATTAAAAAACGGAGCGGAAATAGATTTTTCGTTTCCCGAGAACTATAATACCGGAATGCTCATTATCGAAGGGAAAATACGTGTAAACAATGACACCGATGTCCCCACCGACAATTTTGTATTGATGGCCAATGACGGAGAAAAATTTTCGGTAAAAGCAACAGAAGATGCTATTGTATTGGTACTAAGCGGTGAACCCATTGATGAGCCGATAGCCGCACACGGCCCTTTTGTAATGAATACCCGCCAAGAAATACTACAAGCTTTCGACGATTTCAATAAAGGAAAATTCGGACATTTGGAAGAGTAACTTCTATACCCCGGAACGAACTAATTATAGAAAAGGAAAGGGCGGGAAATTCCCGCCCTTTCCTTTTCATTTTAATACTTTTATTTATTCTTTTTTCGCCTTCAAACTGGTTCTTGCCAAATAGACAATAAGAGCCAAATAAAGTAGCAATCCGAGCGACTGAGACACAGTCTCGTTCATAACACAAGAATACTCGAATCCGGCAAATCGGATAGCAGCACTCACAACGCCCATCAACGCTCCACCCGCAATAAATCCCGAGGCCAGCAACGTACCTTTTTCGAGACGCGCCTTGTTGAGAGCCTTATCGGTAGAACGGGTCGATACATACCAACTGATAAGCCCGCCGATGACCAACGGAGTATTCAACTCCAAAGGAATGAACATACCCAAAGCAAATGCCAAAGCCGGAACTTTCAGGAAGGTCAGCACCAATGCAATCAAAGCCCCCACGCCATAAAGCAACCACGGTGCTCCTTGCCCCGACATAAGCGGCTGTATAACTGCCGCCATGGCATTGGCTTGCGGGGCAGCCAGTGCATTTTCGCCAGTAAAGCCGTAAGTTTTATTCAGAATGATCATAACACCTCCCACAGTAGCTGCCGCAACCAATGTTCCGACAAACTTCCATGTTTCCTGTTTGGCCGGCGTCGTACCCAACCAATAGCCGATTTTCAGGTCGGTAACCAGACCTCCAGCAATCGACAGCGCCGTACACACGACACCGCCGATGATCAACGCGGCAACCATACCTTCTTTGCCCGACAGACCGGAAGCCACCAAAATGACCGATGCCAAAATCAATGTCATCAGCGTCATACCCGAAACAGGATTGGTTCCCACTATCGCAATAGCGTTGGCTGCAACTGTCGTAAACAGAAAAGCAATAACCGACACGACAACAAAAGCGATAAGAGCCTGTATGAAGTTATGAATGACGCCGAAATAGAAAAAGAGAAATATGGCAATAAGTGTTACCACGATAGAGAAGAAAAGTATTTTCATACTGATGTCTCTCTGTGTACGTTTTACCCCCGATTGTACGGCCGAGGTTTTTCCTTTCAACTCTTTCGATGCCAAGCCTACGGCACTGCGTATCACTCCCCACGAACGGACAATACCTATAATACCAGCCATCGCAATACCGCCGATACCTATATATCGGGCATAGGTCGTAAATATTTGTTCGGGACTCATTTGGGAAACCGTCAAAGCTGTACCGCCGCTATTGAGTTGCAATACCGTATCCCCCCAAAAAAGGTCGAATCCCGGTATAATCAAAAACCAAACAAAAATAGAACCTGCACAAATGATAAGGCTGTATTTCAATCCTACAATATAACCGAGCCCCAAAACCGCTGCTCCGGTATTGACTTTAAAAACCAGCTTTGCCTTCTCGGCCACCGCATCGCCAAAAGGCAATATACGAGTCGTCAATACCTCGCTCCACCAGCCGAACGTCGATAACAAAAAATCATAAATTCCTCCCACAAGGCCGGCAAAAATAAGCGGACGGGCCTGATTCCCCCCTTTATGCCCCGATACGAGAATCTGCGTCGTTGCAGTCGCTTCGGGGAAAGGATACTTACCGTGCATGTCCGAAACAAAATATTTGCGGAAAGGTATCAAAAACAATATGCCCAAAACACCTCCGAGCAACGAACTTAAAAAGACTTGTAAAAAACCGGCAGACAAACCCGGAATAATATACAACGCCGGCAACGTAAATATCACACCCGCAACGACCGTTCCCGAACAGGCCCCGATGGATTGTATAATCACATTTTCACCCAATGCGTTTTTCCGCTTGAACCCGGTCGAAAGTCCTACCGCTATAATGGCGATAGGTATGGCAGCTTCGAATACCTGACCGACTTTCAATCCCAAATAAGCTGCCGCCGCAGAAAAAAGTACGGCCATGACGATTCCCCATGAAACCGACCACGGAGTAACTTCCCGATACTCCCTCCCGGACGACATTATAGGGTTATACTCCTCACCTTCCTCCAATTCGCGAAAAGCATTTTCCGGCAAATCTACCGGCTCTTTCTCGTTTTCTTTCATCGTATTATTTCAAATTTTTCTATTAAAACCCTAAAAATAGTGCGCAAGATAACCATTTTTACAGAAATTTGCCGCATAAAATCGGGAATATCAAAAAAAATATATACATTCGTAGAGAGAAATAAGCCCTTTTTTACATGAAAGAAATTATACATTTTTTGAGAGAATTGCGTATGCATAATAATCGGGAATGGTTCAATGCACACAAAGACGAATATACACGACTACGCAAGACTTTTGAAACATATATCAACCAACTCATTGTCTTAATCGGCGAAAAAGACGAGGAATTGCACAGTCTCGAAGCATCGGCCTGCCTTTACCGAATATATCGGGATATCCGTTTTTCTCCCGACAAGACTCCTTATAAAACCCATTTCGCCGCATATATGGCCCGGGGCGGGAAAAATAGTCCGCGTGCCGGATATTACTTACATATAGAACCCGATAATTGTCTCCTTTGCGGCGGAATCTGGTGCCCTGACCCACCGTTGTTGAAAGCGCTCCGCCAATCGATATACGACAACTGCGACGAATTCAGAGAAATATTGGAAGAACCGGCATTTAAAAAACTTTACCACGGACTCGATAACGAACGAGCACTGAAAGTTATGCCGCGCCCCTTTCCCAAAGATTTTCCTTATCCCGAACTGCTCAAACAACGGGATTATCTGACATACGCTTCTAAAAAGGAGTCTTTTTTTGAAAACGACGACTGGTTGTACCGGACAGCCGAAGAATTATCTATTCTATACCCGTTCAACCGATTTCTGAACTATACCTGCGACGAAATGAACGAATAATACCCATTTATACCTATTTCTACACTTATATGAAACAATTTTGCACTTCCGGTGTGTAATTTATAGTTATCTTTGGAAGCATTTTTAACACATAACCCATACATCATGAAAAAACTTTTTCTATTTGCTTTATGCCTTACCCTCACACATCTCTCCTGGGCAAAAACATACGATATAAAAAAACTGGGAGCCGATGCAACAGGTAAAAAGGCTTGTACGGAATTAATAAATAAAACCATCGACAAGGCTGCCCGGGAAGGTGGCGGAACAATCTATTTCCCAGCCGGAACTTACCTTACCGCCACCATCGAAATGAAAAGCAATATCACCTTGCACATCGAGTCAGGTGCGACTATACGTTTCTCCGATAACTTCGAGGATTATCTTCCTTTTGTAAAAATTCGATGGGAAGGTACTGTCATGAATACCTTGTCGCCTCTGATTTATGCCCACGATGCCGACAACCTGACCATCACCGGTCGTGGAACGCTCGACGGAAACGGCTTTAAATGGTGGGCGTGGGAAGGAGAGACCAAAAAGATCATAAAAGATAACGGAGGTAAACTTCCCGACGATAAAAAGAGCAAATTGCAACGTATGTGGGAAGAGGCCAACGTAGGATTGGAAGTTTCGGATTATTACAAAGGGTCGTTAGAACGTCGTATGTTCCGCCCGCCTTTTATTCAATTTTTTGAGTGTACCAACATTCTCATCGAAAACATAAAAATCATCAACTCTCCATTTTGGACCGTCAATCCGGCATTTTGCGATAATGTCGTAGTTCACGGTGTTACCATTAAAAACCCTGATAAAAATCCCAAAGGTCCCAACACCGATGGCATCAATCCCACCTCCTGCCGCAATGTACGCATCTCAGATTGTTTCATCAGTGTAGGAGATGATTGCATCACCATCAAATCGGGTCGAGACGCCGACGGACGCAAATACGGGAAAGCTTGTGAAAACATTACGATTACCAACTGTATCATGCTTTCGGGACACGGCGGTGTAGTAATAGGAAGTGAAATGTCTGGCGGTGTAAAACGGGTTACCATTTCAAACTGCGTCTTCGACGGCACCGATGCCGGTATCCGGCTGAAAGCATCTCGCGGCCGTGGCGGCGTGGTAGAGCAAATCCGTGTCGATAACATCGTCATGCGGAATATCCAACGCAATGCTTTCATCTTTGACCTTTTCTACGACAAAACATCAAAAGTCGAGCCTGTCAGCGAACGCACACCCATTTTCAGAAATATACATCTGAGCAACATTACCGGACGAGAAATCAAACAAATCGGCTACATCAGCGGTATCGAAGAAATGCCGGTACAAAACATTTCGTTCAACAATCTCAATATGGAAGCCGAGAAAGGATTCGTTGTCAATACGGCCAAAGATATTTATTTTAATAATGTAGAATTCTCTGCAACGAAAGGTTCGCCGTGGGTATTTGAAAAGAGTGAAAAAATCATTCTCAACAATGTACGGACGAAATATCCGACCGAAGGAACTCCGGTCATCACATTCGACCATGTAACCGACGCATATATCAACAACTGCGTACAGATAGAACCAGTAAGCTCCTTCTATCGGGAAACAGACAGCCAAGTAAAAGACGGAGGAAATAACCAGATCTCCATAAAATAGCTCCATACCCTGATAAAGCTTAAGCCCCTCTCGAAAAAGAGGGGCTTTTTTCTTAATAATCCCCTTTTTTCAGAGACATACTTCCCAACATCTATCTCAAAACCCACCGAAATGAAAAACGACTTTTTCGTTTTGAAAAACTCCATCGTAAATAAAAAGAAATAAACAACTAATAATAAGACATTTATAAAGACAATAAATTTCTGGTATCCAATTTGCCTTTTTTTAAATGTATGAAGCTATATATTATATCGAATAGACTACCCGTCAAAGTAACAGGAGAAGCCGGAGCATTTGTTTTTTCAAGAAGTGAAGGGGGACTGGCTACCGGTCTGGATTCCTTAAATACAGCTTACGAAAAACATTGGATCGGTTGGCCGGGAATATGTGTCGAAAAAAAAGAGGAACAAGCCGAAATCGGTTCTCAACTCGAAAAACTCAATTTTCACCCCGTATTCCTGACAGACTCACAAATTACGAATTACTATGAGGGATATAGCAACAGTACGATATGGCCTTTATGCCACTATTTTTACGTCTACACTTTATACAGAAACAGTTTTTGGCAAGCCTACCAGGAAGTAAACCGTCGTTTCTGCGAGGAGATATGCAGATTGATCCAACCCGACGATAAAATATGGGTACAAGATTATCAACTCATGTTGCTTCCGGGTATGTTGAGAGAGGCGATGCCACATCTCTGTATAGGATATTTTCACCATATACCATTCCCCTCTTACGAGCTCTTCCGCATTTTACCTGAGCGGGCAGAAATATTGCAGGGTCTTTTAGGTGCAGACTTTATAGCTTTTCACACTCCCGATTATATGCGGCACTTCATCAGTGCCGTGCAACGTATACTACGTATCGACTTTCAACTCGATGAGTGTATGCTTTCCAATCGAGTAGTCCGGATCGATGCCCTTCCTATGGGTATCAACTATGATCTTTATCACAAGGCTATATCGAAAACAACCGTGCGAGAGGCAGTCGAAAAATATCGAAAACTTTTCGGGAATAGAAAATTGCTACTATCGGTAGATCGGTTGGATTACAGTAAAGGTATTCTGCATCGTTTGCAAGGATTCGCTGCATTTCTCGAACATCATCCCGAATACCACGGCAAGGTTTCTTTATCAATGGTTATCGTCCCCTCCCGGGATCATGTCGGCAGTTATGCCGAATTAAAAACCAAAATAGATGAAGAAATAGGCTCTATCAACGGCAGGTATTCAACAATGGACTGGACACCGGTTTGTTATTTTTATCATGGATTTCCTTTTGAAGAATTGGTAGCGTTATATTACGTAGCCGATGTTGCAGTGGTTACGCCCTTACGAGACGGAATGAATCTCGTCGCCAAAGAATACATCGCCGTCAAAGACGGAAATCCAGGTGTACTCATACTGAGTGAAATGGCCGGTGCTGCTGTAGAAATGACCGACGCCCTGCTAGTCAACCCGAACGACACGGATCAAATCGAAAATGCAATTTATCAAGCTCTTGAAATGCCCGACTTAGAACAACAAAGGCGTCTCAACCGTATGCAGAAACTCATTTCTACACAAACAGTCGAACGATGGGCCGGAAATTTTATCAATGAATGGGAACAAACTTACGATAAAAACAGGGAGTTGAATGAAAAATGCCTCTCCAAATCGACTGTCAATACAATCAAGCAAAGTTACCGTCAAGCGAAAGAGCGTCTCATTCTGTTAGACTACGACGGCACATTAGCACCAATATGCAATAAACCGGAAGAGGCAAAGCCAACAAACGAACTCATAGCCATATTACGACAACTAGCAGATGACCCATCTAATAAAGTGGTTGTCAACAGCGGTCGGGATCACGATACACTCGAAAAATGGCTCGGGAATTTACATATTTCACTGGCCGCTGAACATGGAGCATATTATAAAGAAAACGGGGAGTGGATAAACAAGGTACACCAGAACGAGTGGAGTTCTGGGTTATTATCGATATTGAAATTATTCGTCGAAAAAACACCCCATTCCCACTTAGAAATCAAAGATACGGCATTGGCTTGGCATTACAGGGAATGCGATGCATGGCTCGGTTCTCTCAGGGCTCAACAACTCACCCATGCTCTCATTTCTATTTGCTTGAAGCAAAAATTGGAAATCATACAAGGCAATAAAGTCATCGAAATAAAATCTCCCGATTATAATAAAGGTTCGGAAGTCGCCCGACAATTACAACACGGGAACTATGACTTCATCATCGCTATGGGCGACGATACCACCGATAACGATATGTTCGAAGCTCTGCCACAAAAAGCTTTCACCATAAAAGTCGGTAATGTTTCCGAGACGGCTCGATATAACATACCGGAACAAAAAGATGTATTGTCATTTTTACAAACATTGGCCGATGAAAAAAGTGATCATCAATACAGAGAGCCTAAAATACAACTGAAATCGGCAATGGATTTTTTCAAAGGATTACTGAAAACCAATAAAAAAGAATCGTAAATGAACAATCTGAACTACGGAATTATCGGTAATTGCCGCACAGGGGCACTTATTTCAGAAAAAGGAAATATCGAATGGTTATGTTTCCCTGAATTCGATTCCCCTTCGGTGTTCGCCGCATTGCTCGACCGTGAAAAAGGCGGCTGTTTCGGATTTGAAGTTTCCGAAAAATATCATACCGTACAATCATATATCCCCCATACCAATATTCTTTCTACCCAATTCATATCGGACGAAGGAGAATTTGTCGTCTTAGATTTCATGCCGTACTACCGTTCCGAAAACAACGAACATTATCTGCCGGCAGAACTATACCGCTATATCCATAAAATCAAAGGGAAGCCCCGATTCAGAATCAACTACTCCCCCGCTCCCAATTATGCACAAGGGAAAGTTATCCATAATATCACTCCCGATTTTATCGAAAGCTATTGTTCTCTCGATAATGCCGACCGGCAATATCTTTATTCCTCTCTTCCCCTGAAAGAGATCGAACAAAAAAAAGAATTTCTTCTTGAAAAAGATGAATTTCTCTTATTATCGTATAATGAAAAAGTAATACCCGTCGACCTCGAACGGGAAAAACTCGAATATTGCCGTACGTTGGTACACTGGCTCAATTGGAGCAGCCGTACAAAGAAATACTCCCTATACAACGACATCATAGAAAGAAGTCTATTGGTTCTCAAATTGATGTCGCATTACAACGGTGCAGAATTAGCAGCTATCACGACGAGTATTCCCGAAACAATAGGCGAAGTACGTAATTGGGATTATCGGTTCTGCTGGTTGAGAGATGCTTCCATGTCCATAGAAACGCTTTTCCAAATAGGCCATGCAGGAGCCGCTCGACGCTTTATGAAATTTATACAATCGACCTTTACCGCCAAGCACGAATCGTTCCAAATCATGTATGGCCTCAGAGGGGAACGGCACTTGACAGAAGTGATTCTCGATCATCTTTCGGGGTATAAAAACTCTAAACCTGTACGTATCGGAAATGATGCTTACCATCAGAAACAAAATGACTCTTTCGGATATTTGATGGATCTGATTTATCAATATTACCGATTGATGCCGGGTTCGCTCGACGAGATAGAAGATATGTGGGAAATGGTGAAAAGCATTTTATACACCGTTTCCAACGATTGGCGTAAGCCCGACAAAGGTATTTGGGAAATACGCGGAGAGGACCACCATTTCATATCATCGAAAATCATGTGTTGGGTAGCTTTGGACAGAGGCGCCAAGATTGCTCAAATGCTGAATAAAGACAATTATCGTGAACGCTGGCAACAAGAAGCCGATAAAATACGAAAAGACGTATTTGAGAACGGTTGGAAAGAAAATATCCAAAGTTTTACCCAGACTTACGACAACGAAGCTATGGACGCCTCTTTACTTCTCATGGAACCTTACGGTTTTATCGGAGCCGACGACATACGTTATCATAAAACGGTAAAAGCCGTGAAAAAAGCTCTGTTACACAAAGGTCTGATGTATAGATATAACAGCAAAGACGACTTCGGATTACCCTCTTCGGCTTTTACTATCTGCACATTTTGGCTTGTACGGGCACTTTTTGTCATCGGGGAAAAAAACGAAGCCCGATGCTTGTTTGACGAAATCCTCAAATATTCCAATCATTTAGGGTTATTCAGTGAGGATCTAAATTTCGACACAAAAGAGCAATTGGGAAATTTTCCCCAAGCTTATTCTCATTTAGCCTTAGTAAATACGGCTATTCTCTTTGCAGAAGAAGATAAAACGCAACAATTTATCCGATCATAAAAAAATCATCTATAACAAATTTCATTCATTTTTTCTACGGAATGGTATAATTCCAATTTTTACATTGCTCCATTTGCTTTCCAGACACGGCTTATTTGCGATAAATCAGCCGTGTCGCTTCTTTCTTACCGCCTCCCTTTTGTCCATACAAAGCTTCTGCACTCTATCACTTTCTGTCCAAAAAGAGAACAGACTCGAAAGTTTTTTCTACCTTTGTGCCCGAATTGGTTTCGGAAGCTCTTTCGGGTTTCCGGATTAAAAGGGAATCGGGTGCAAATCCAGAACAGTCCCGCTGCTGTGAAGCTCCGCTTGAATTTTCTGAGATAATACCCCATACCACTGAACAAATCGGGAAGGTGTTCGGAAAAAAGGAGTCAGTCAGAAGACCTGCCATTCATTAAAATGCTGCTTTTAACTCGTGGGATTAGGAAAGCTGTCAAAAATATTATCGAACCTGCATAACAACATATCCCTGCCAAATTCCAAAAGAAAAATGGCGGGTAGGGAGTGCTATAATTTTACCGATTATCCTGTATCGGAATACGAACAGTATCATTTAGCGTCAATTTCAATTTAAATAAAATTTTATGATTCAGAAAATTTTGATTGCCAACCGAGGAGAAATTGCCATACGCATCATGCGTTCGTGCAAAGAGATGGGTATTCGCACCATCGCAGTCTTTTCGGAAGCCGATCGTACATCGAAACATGTCATGTACGCCGACGAAGCCTGCCTGATCGGTCCTGCGGCTTCTCATGAAAGTTACCTGAACATCGACAATATCATCAAAGCAGCCAAACTGCACCACGCCGATGCCATACACCCGGGCTACGGTTTTTTATCGGAAAATGCCGAATTTGCCCGCCGTTGCAAAAAAGAAGGTATCGTATTTATCGGCCCGGCGGCCGAAACGATGGAAGCAATGGGCGATAAAATTTCGGCCCGTAAACGTATGATTGCAGCGGGAGTACCTGTCGTCCCGGGAACCGAACAACCGCTGCAAAGCGGAGAAGAAGCTGTGCGTATCTGCAAAGAGATAGGTTTTCCCGTGATGTTGAAAGCATCTATGGGAGGAGGAGGCAAAGGCATGCGCCTTATCCACTGCGAAGACGAAGTACTGGAAGCCTATAACACGGCGCGTTCGGAATCGATGTCGTCATTCGGTGACGATACGGTATACCTCGAAAAATTCGTAGAAGAGCCTCATCATATCGAATTCCAGATTTTAGGAGACAATCACGGCAACGTGATACATCTTTTCGACAGGGAATGTTCTGTGCAACGTCGCCACCAAAAAATCGTGGAAGAAAGCCCTTCTCCTTTTCTCACTCCCGAACTGCGAAAAGAGATGGGCGAAAAAGCCGTCGCCGCAGCCAAAGCCGTGAATTACTCCGGTGCGGGAACCATTGAATTCCTCGTAGACAAACATCGGAATTTCTACTTTCTCGAAATGAATACACGCCTGCAAGTCGAACACCCCATTACCGAAGAGGTTTGTGGCGTAGACCTTGTAAAAGAACAAATACGTGTTGCCAACGATGAAGTATTACATCTTAAACAAGAGGATCTCCTGCAACGCGGTCATGCTATCGAGTGCCGTATATGCGCCGAAGACACCGAAAACAATTTCCTCCCGTCGCCAGGTATCATCAAACAACTCACCGAACCGAACGGTATCGGCGTACGCATCGACAGTTATGTATATGAAGGGTACGAAATACCGATTTATTACGATCCGATGATAGGAAAACTGATCGTATGGGCCACCACCCGCCAATATGCCATAGAACGTATGCGCCGCGTATTGTACGAATACAAAATCACCGGACTGAAAACCAACCTCAGTTATCTGAAACGCATCATGCATACTCCCGATTTCGTGCGCGGTGAATATAACACACTCTTTATCGAAAAGAATGCCCGCATGTTGCAACGGAACAACAGCAACAATGAAGAAATCGAGAATCTGGCTATGATCGCCGCTTATATCGATTACCTCATGAACTTGGAGGAGAATACTCCTGTACAACTGACCGATGCGCGTCCCATCAGCCGATGGCGCGAATTCGGACTACAAAAAGGTGTTTTACGTATCTAAGAGAAAATAGTAATGGAAATACATATAGGAAACCGGGTGGCCGACGTTTCGCTGGTCAACAAAGAAGGCAATAAAGTGCAGCTTACCATCGACGGGAAACCTTATGAAGTCGATATCGTCATGGCCGAAAACGGCAGTTGCTCTATTCTGCACGAGGGTAATTCCTACAATGCAGAACTCATTCAAAAAGAAAGCAAGAAAAGCTACGATGTGAATATTTTCTACCGTTCGTACCGGATAGATATTGTCGATACTCAGGCAAAATATCTGCGTATGAAAAAAGGCGACGATACCCGCCAGGACGATAAAATCATCGCCCCGATGCCCGGCAAAGTCGTAAAGATACCGGTACAGAAAGGCGATCATCTTCACGCCGGCGATATTGTCATCGTACTCGAAGCAATGAAAATGCAAAGCAATTACAAGGTGAACTCGGAATGTATCGTCAAAGACATTCTGGTGAACGAAGGCGATTCGGTAAACGGAAATCAGACATTGATTTTATTGGAAATCATAAATAACGACTAAAAGCAATGGATAGAGAAAAAATATACGAAGAATTCGAGAACCTCGATAAAAAAGCTTCTCAGGGCGGAGGTCTCGACAAAATAGAAAAGCAGCATGAATCGGGACGTATGACCGCCCGGGAACGCATCGATATGCTACTCGATAAAGGGACGTTCAACGAACTCGATAAATTCGTTACGCACCGGTGCACCCACTTCGGAATGGAGAAAAAACAAATTCCCGGAGACGGCATGGTTACAGGATACGGAAAAATCGACGGACGTCTGGTATTCATCTATGCCTATGATTTCACGGCACACGGAGGTTCTCTGAGCGAAAGCAATGCTGCAAAGATCGTAAAAGTTCAACAACTGGCATTGAAAAACGGTGCACCCATCATCGCGCTCAACGACTCGGGGGGAGCTCGTATACAAGAAGGTGTAAACAGTCTCTCGGGATATGCCTCGATCTTCTATCAAAACACGATAGCGTCGGGTGTTATTCCTCAAATCTCCGCTATTCTCGGCCCTTGCGCCGGAGGAGCTTGCTACTCTCCCGCCCTCACCGATTTCATCTTCATGGTAAAAGAGAAGAGCCATATGTTCATCACCGGTCCTGATGTTGTAAAGGCCGTTACACACGAAGAAGTCGGTAAAGAAGAGTTGGGAGGCGCATATACGCACAGCAGCAAAAGCGGTGTTACCCATTTCATGTGCGAAACCGAGGAAGAAACGCTCATGCACATCAAGGAATTACTCAGCTTTCTCCCATCGAACAATATGGAAGATGCACCCATCGTCGCCTGTACCGATGACGTACATCGCCAAGTCGAAGAGTTGCAGACCGTCATACCCGAAGACTCGAATATGCCTTATGATATCAAAGACATCATCGAACCGGTAGTAGACGACCAGTACTTTTTTGAAATCATGCCGCATTTTGCGAAGAACATCGTTATCGGATTCGCCCGCTTGGGCGGCCGGACGGTAGGTATTGTCGCCAACCAACCGGCCTACCTTGCAGGAGTCCTCGACATCGACGCATCGGACAAAGCAGCTCGCTTCATTCGTTTCTGCGACTGTTTCAATATTCCTATCATTACTTTCGAAGACGTTCCCGGATTCCTTCCCGGAACCATACAAGAGCATAACGGCATCATACGCCACGGAGCCAAAATCGTCTACGCTTATGCCGAAGCCACTGTTCCAAAAGTAACGCTTATCACTCGAAAAGCATACGGCGGTGCTTATATCGTCATGTCGAGCAAGCAGACGGGGGCTGATGTCAATCTGGCTTACCCGCAATCCGAAATTGCCGTCATGGGTGCAGAAGGTGCAGTAAACATTCTTTATCGGAAAGCTACTCCGGAAGAAAAAGCCGAAAAAATTAAAGAATACGAATCGGAAATCTCGAATCCTTACCGGGCAGCCGAACGCGGATATATCGATGAAATCATTATGCCACGTGATACCCGTTGGAAACTCATACAGGCTTTGAATATGTGTTCAAACAAGAATCAGAGCAATCCCCCCAAGAAACACGGGAATATGCCTTTATAAAACAGGGGAATTCTATAAAAAAGGAGGGTAGGCAAAAGCCTACCCTCCTTTTTTATAACCGAACATCTACAATATATTCTTACGAAATGCCTACTGTTGCCGAAGAAGTTGGCAACGGAAGAAGTCGATAAAACGCTTATATAAATGCGGACGGGTATTTCCTCCATAAATACTGTGATTGCGATCGGTGTACATCTGCATTTCAAATGACTTGTCAGCAGCCACCAATGCATCGATATAACGCAGCATATTGGTATAGTGCACATTATCATCGGCCGTACCGGCAACAATCAAAAGATTTCCCGAAAGGTCTTTTGCACGACACAAAGGCGATGCGGCATCATACCCCTCGGCATTATCTTGCGGGACAGACATATACCGTTCGGTATAGACCGTATCATAAAAACGCCAATCGGTTACAGGTGCGATGGCTACTCCGGCCTTATACACATCTTTACTCATCGACATCGACATAAGGGTCGTAAACCCGCCGAAACTCCATCCCCAAATAGCGATACGCTCCGGGTCTACATAGGATTGCGATGCCATATACCGGGCAGCAGCGATTTGATCCTGCGCCTCTAAAACCCCTAACCGGCCGTAGGTACAACTGCGGAATGCCGTGCCCCGTGCCCCGGTTCCCCGGCCATCGACACAAGCAACAATAAATCCCTGTGGTACCAATACCTGTTGCCAATCGGCCGAACTCCACGCATCGAGAACTTGTTGAGAGCCGGGACCACTATACTGCATCATCACAACGGGATAACGACGTGTGGAATCGAAATCGGCAGGTTTCATTATAAAACCGTTCAACACGATACTATCGGCTGTCGTCATCGTAAAAAATTCTTTCCCGATAAAATCTTCGACCGGATAACCTGCATTATCTCCGAGAACACGGACAACCCGTTTCCTTTTTACGTCATTAAGAGCATATACCGGCGGCGTAAAGGTATTACTATATTGACTTATGTAGTAGGTACAGGAAGGATTGAACCAAGCCGAATTATTTCCTTTACGCGCAGAAAGTTTCCGGCAACGCCCCTTCTTATCAACACAATATAACGTCCGATATAACGGTCCTTCTTCGGTCGACTGATAGTAGATATTCCCTTTTGCATCACGGCCGTAATAATCGGTTACCTCCCAATTTCCCGCCGTAACCGTACGCTGCAATTTCCCATCGTAACCATATTGGTATATATGACGATATCCCGTTTTCTCGGAGAAAGCCATGAAACAGTCGGGATAAAATACAGCCGACGTAATATCTTGTTCGTTGATATATGTGTCGGACTTGTCTTCATACAATAATCGGGAAGTATTGTCCTGTATATCTACCGTCAACAGCCGAATATGATTTTGCAACCGGTTTATGGCAGTAACGACCCACTCTCCCGTCTGGGGAATAATCGTTATCGCCGGCAGATAGGTATCTCCATCGACCGGCAAAACGACCGTTTCCAAATTTCCGGCATCTTCTTTCCACACGCGAAAAGAGACCTTGCTGTTATCGGCTCCAGCCACAGGATATTTAAACCCGGCATATCGGGGATATACCTCTTGCGGATCGTCGTATTCTCCCGAAGACGAACAAAACATCTGCATGGGATATTCCTGCACTCCACTCTCATCGGTACGCACAAAAGCCAGTGCCCGGCTATCGGGCGACCACGCCATCAACCGGGTCTGAGCAAATTCCTCTTCATATACCCAGTCGGTAATCCCATTGAGTATCTTGTTTTTCTCTCCGTCCCGGGTAACCTGCGTTTCTGTACCGTCGAGCAAATTCTTCACATATATATTGTTTTCATACACAAACGCCACCCGAGAACCATCGGGCGAAAGTGTGGCAATTTGCTGTTTGGAGAATCGATCCGAAAGGGGTTGCAGCTCATTGCTTCCTACCGAAGTAAAATAGTAAGCCGCCCGAAAAGAACGACGGTATATCATCTCTACATCGGTATATACCAGCATACGATCTTCTTTACTGCCGAACGAATATCCCGCTATTGCTTTTACCGGTCTCCCGGAAACTTTTCCTACATTCAATAACGTATCGACGGCTTCGCCCGTCGCATAGGCATAACGAACGATGCATGTACGGTCGGGCGACAAACATGTATAGTGCACACCATCGGCCGACGGACGTATTCCTGCAACCGTTTTCACACGATATTTTCCCGAAAAGAGATCGTCTACTTCCATAGAAGAGAGTGGAGCGACACTCATGGTCAGGCCGACAAGACACAAAATTTTAGATATATTCCACTTCATAATTACACGGTATTATCACTATACAAAAATAGCGAATCATCGGTAAAGAGAAAAATTTCGAGTGCAAATTGGCAGGAAGCTGTGAATTTTTCTACTTTTGCACATCTTGACACATCGACTATGAATTACGGATTTATAAAAACGGCAACCGCCATACCCGATTGCAAGGTTGCTGATTGCCTATATAACAGTGGACAGATCATCGAGCTATTGCAGGAAGCCGACCGGCAGGAAATCGAAATCATCGTATTTCCGGAACTTTGCATCACCGGATATACTTGCGGAGACCTTTTCGGACAACCGCTCCTGCTCGATGAAGCAGAAGCCGCACTATCCCGCATCGTAAACGCCACTCGACAGACAAAAGCTCTGGCCATCGTCGGCTGTCCGTTAAGGCAAGACAACAGACTCTTCAACACGGCAGTCGTTATAGGAAACGGTACAATTTACGGCATTGTACCCAAAAGTTTTCTGCCCAACTACAAGGAATTTTACGAGAAACGGTGGTTTTGTCAAGCCGACGAAACCGATAAAGGAAGTATTACCTGCTGCAACATGGAAGTTCCTTTCGGCCCCCGCCTGCTCTTTACATCGGGAAAAGTGTCATTAGCCGTAGAGCTATGCGAAGATTTATGGGTCGCCATACCTCCGGCATCATACCATAGCCTACATGGTGCCAATATCATCGCCAATCTCTCGGCCAGCAATGATCTGGTAGGGAAACACAATTACTTGCGCCAGCTCATCACACAACAATCGGCCCGCACGGTATCGGCCTACCTTTACGCATCGGCCGGACTCGGCGAGTCATCGACAGATGTGGTATTCGGAGGTAACGGCATTATAGCTGAAAACGGTATCATACTGGCTGAAAGCCGCAGATTTTCCGATTCTCCGCAGCTGACCATTTCCGAAATAGATATTGAGCGTCTCATGTGCGAACGACTCGGAAATACAGGTTTTACCGACTGTATCGACAAAAATTCGTACCGTACCATACCGATCGAACTGCCCCACTATTCTATCACCCGGCTCTCCCGTAAAATAGATCCGCACCCCTTTATTCCCCATATCGAACAACTGCTAAACGAACGTTGTGAAGAAATCTTCAACATACAAGTCTCGGGGCTGGTCAAACGGTTGAAACATACCAATGCCAAAACCGCCGTAGTAGGAATCTCGGGAGGTCTCGATTCGACACTGGCTCTACTGGTAGCAGTACGGGCTTTCGACCGGCTGAACCTTTCCCGCAAACAGATACAGGGTATCACCATGCCGGGTTTCGGGACGACCGACCGTACCTACAACAATGCTCTCGATCTCATGTATTCGCTGGGAGTAACGATACAGGAAATCGGTATCGAAAAGGCTTGTCTTCAACATTTCAAAGACATCGGACACGACGTTTCCGTACATGATGTTACTTATGAAAACAGCCAAGCCCGTGAACGAACCCAAATACTGATGGATATAGCCAACCAATCGAACGGCTTGGTGATCGGTACAGGAGATTTGTCGGAACTGGCTTTGGGTTGGGCAACTTATAACGGCGACCATATGTCGATGTACGGTGTAAACGCCGGCGTTCCTAAAACGCTGGTACGCCACCTCGTCAACTGGGTGGCTTCACAAGAGAATGATGAAAAGACCCGCGCCACACTGCTCGACATCGTCGATACCCCCATCAGTCCAGAGTTGATTCCGGCCGACGAACAAGGTAACATCAAACAGAAGACCGAAGATCTTGTAGGACCTTATGAACTGCATGACTTCTTCCTTTACTATTTTCTGCGCCACGGCTGCCGACCCGAGAAAATCTACTTCTTGGCGCAAGAAG
>UMHU01053366.1_pt1 | contig 75065 bp, 55 predicted proteins | sample 1965591 | NCBI WGS metagenome assembly UMHU01 (sample SAMEA4836101, study PRJEB28245) | human gut metagenome | biome: gut microbiome; material: fecal sample | place: Denmark | collected 2008
AAAAGCTGCATGTGTAAAAAGTCCCGAGGGGCTGATTAGTTCGCCGCAGGATTTTTTATTTAAAATACCTTGTCTTTTGCGTTTTATAATCCGCGTTTACGCTTTCCTGCGAAACGGACGGAAAATTATAGTGCTGCGGCACATATGCGGATTTTGCCAGCAGTTACCGGCAATAAAAAAATTTTCCTAACCTGTGTTTAACAGGCTATGCCCTTCTGCGTACAGGCGGCTTATATATGTCCAATCCGCCGATGGCTTATATGATGTGCTGGCGACTTACAGATGCACTGACGGCGTGCGGATGTGTTGCAGGCTTATTGCTCGACCGAAAAACGCTTATACATTGCGCCGGCGGCTGCCTTATATATTGTTCAGCAAACGCCCCACAGCCTGCGACAGTTCGCGGATATAATCGTTGTCGCTGACCGGCGCGCTTTTGCCGACGCTGCGGCTCTGATACTTTTTCAGAAACGGGATGTCCACCGGCGTAAACAGGCGGTACAGATTTTCTCCGGTATCGGATTTGCCGCCGTTTTCGGCAAAGCTGTGGCGCAGCTGGTAGAACTTAACGGGAAAGCCGTCTTTCTGCGAGAATTTGCGCATCAAATCCCCCTCGCCCGCAGCATAGAAAAAGCCCTTAAACGTATCGGGATTGCTCTGCCAGTAGGCGCGGCAGACTTCCAGCAGGTTGGCTGTGCCGTCGCTGCTGACGGCCCGGCGACCTTTCCGGACGGCCGCAAGGTGCAGGACGAACTCGATTTCTATCCCGTTCTTGGCGGCTGTATTGAATATTGAAGCCAGAAAAGAAATGTCGGCGATGTCGCCAAAGCAAAACTGCACGTTATGTTCCTTAAACGCCGCGGCAGAAATGGGAAGCGCCGACGTCGCCTTTATCAGGCGGTTGTTGGCAGCCAACGGGCTGAACGCGTCTTCAGAATCGCCCAAAGCCAAAACCTTGCGTCCCGATGCAATCAGTTCGTTCAGGATATACTGCCCGACAAATCCCGTTGCTCCGGTTATCAAACAGACTTTCTGCTCCATTTCTTCTTCTCCCTGTCCTTGCGCTTTTGCTTTTCCGACGAGCGGTTATGAGCTCCATGCGCGGTTGTATTCTCCTATAGAAGTTATTGTGACGCTTTTTTGAACGTTTGTCAACGCACATGTTAAAGTTTTTTTAGACAAAACTATTGACTCTTTTGCTATTTTGGATATAATCAGGCTGTTATTTTATAAATTTATGTTTTTTAATTCTTAAAATTATTCTTTATGGAAAAAACATCCTTAACTTTGGCTCAGGCACATTGGATGTGTGTCCAGTCGATTTTGCAATTGCAACAGCTTCACCAAGCTGCCGGCAATACTGCCGTCATCAAATCCGAGTGCAAATCTCCGGAGCTTGTCAATACTTTAAGAGACCGGGCGCTGCAACTTGGAGCGGGAACCAAGACCCGCCTTCTGCCCGTTTCCGTTACCGGCCAGGGAAACCTGCTGGTGCTGCGCGAACGCGTCTGGGGATTGAAAATCGGCAACATGCTGGTTTTTGACGCGGGAAACTACTCATTGCAATCGCTGCTCGGCTTTGCCTGCAACATTCCGATGGCAAAGGTTTATTCCGACCGGATTATCTGCTACTACGCCAACGGGCGGCGCGTTATGCAAAAAGCCGACCCGATTGCGCTGGTCAACCGTTTCCGCACGCCGCCGATGCGCGACTGGATGAGGATTGACTTTGAAGCCGCTGCCCGTTTCTTCCCCGAAGAAACAGCAAAACTGAGACGGGGTTATCCCGACATCAGCCCTAAGAACTGGCGGCTTTTGACCGATGCCAACGTGGAAACGCTGGTTCTGGCGCAAGACGAAACGTACGACCACTTTATTCCGTTTCACTGCGTGATGAATGGTTCGCCGGTCAGCCTTGACTACTGCGACCCGATTTTGGGAAAACTTAACGGCTACGGCAACCTGCAGCCGCTGTTCCACGAATTTGCGACGCTGCTTGCCAACGGGCATTACCGCGAAATTGCCAAAGACAAAAAACTGCGCTGCTTTGAACGCGGCTATTATGCCCGCGAAACAGGCGAAAAGAGCTTGTATCCCGGCGTTTCCGAACTGGAATTGAAAGTCGGCTTTGCGGACATTCCGTTTGAACAGGCAATTTTGCTGGCCAAGAACCAGACAGAACTCCGCCACCGTTATGTCCGCGGCGAAAGGCTGTTTTCGGTTGACGCCGACGGAAACGTGCTTAACGCACGGAACGTTGTCAACAGCCGGAATTTCAAACCCGGCGGACAGCGCATTATCCTGCTGCCGGACAATGTCTACGAAGCATGGGGAAAGGACTTTTCTTCCGAGATGCTGGAATTTCTGGCAAAAGAACGCACGTTCGACTACGGCATTTACGGCAACGACTTTATCCGCAATGTTTCGGGACAAGAACTGGAACAGTTTAAAACGCTGAAAAAGTTTGCCAAAGCTGCCGGTTCGGGCATCAAGACCGCTGCCAAAATTGCCGACGTCGGCTGCTGTATAGCGGCAAAAGGCGTGGACAAGATTGTCAGCAGCGCCTTTGAACAATTCTATTATCAGTTTGAAGGCACTTACAATGCAGGTCATTATTCGGCACCGGAGAGAAGAGGCTGTATTACCGGACGCATCCATTATGATCGGTAAAGAAGAAGTCGTATTCCAAAACAAAAGAGGCTGTTCCCATATGGGAACGCCTCTTTTTTTGATGCCGTGCACCCGGCGGACGGCAAGCGTCCGATTATCAGCAGGCATAGCTCCTGCTGCACTCCTTGCGGCGAAGCTCTTCCTGAAGATAGGCATACACTTTCTTTACCTTGCGGAATTTTTCCGCGGCATCGGGACTGTGGTTCGTATCGGGATGATACTTTTTGACCAAATCGCGATAAGCCGCTTTCAGGCTGCCTTCAGTCAATGTTTCCGGCGTCAACCCGAAAATGCGGTAATATGCGTTCGGTGCGGCCGCAGACGTCCCGGCACTTTTGCCCTGCGCCGAATTTTGCGAAGACGAAGTTCCCTGCCCCGCACGGTTTTGTCCGGAGCCGGAATTTTCGGTTCCGCCTTTCTGCCCGCAACTGCCTTCCTGACGGTATTCGGCAAACAAGGGATTGCACTCTGCCAGCCTGGCAAGATAACGGCGTAATTCAGCCCCGCGCAGGTTTCCCACCGGATTTTGCTGCAAAAAACCGAATTGCTGAGGCGTCAGCCAAATGCCGTTAAACAGCACCTTGATTTTATTAATCTCAGCTTCGTTTTTTTCCTGTTCAGCTTTGGCCCGTTCAGCCTCCTGGAAAGCCTGTTCACGACGAATCTCTTCCTGACGGCGTCTTTCTGCTTCGCGGCGGAGCTGCTCACGATACGCCTGTTCGCGCCGCAGCTTTTCCTGCCGGAAAATGCCGGCATATACCTCGGCAGCACTGCCCAGAGTTTGTAAAACCTTTTTTATTCTCTGCGCCCGGCAGAAGAAATAAAACCATACTCCGCAGCCTAATGCAAAAAGCAACAGGCACGTGCATAATGCATAATCTAAGCTAAATGTTTCCATAAATGATATTTTAATAATTAAAAAATTGCTTTTATTATAAAATGCGTTTTTATTTTGTCAATATTTTTTGACAAATTTCAAAAAAGACAGAGGCTTGACAGCATTGGCAGAAACCGAAACAGAGCCGAAGTTATGACGGCGGGACGGATTGTTGCGCAAAGAAACCGGCCACAACGGGAGAAAACGCCGATTGCTGTGGAAAAAACAGAAACGGAGAAGGATTTTTTTTATTCCCGGGGTTATATTTTAAAGGCGTTTGAATTATTTTATGGAGGCGATATGAAAAAAGTTATTTTAGGAGCAATGATGATGTTAGCAGCGGGAACAGCCAATGCGGCGGACATTAAGCTGCCGGAACATACGGCAAACGCGTTGTCCCGACGGCGCGCAACCGGCAGGATATCGACCTGTATGTCCTGCTGCCCACAGGTTCCTACCGTTACGACGCGGCAAAGAACACGCTGGTTCAGCTCGGCAGCGAAGACCTGCGCCCGATTCTGGCAAAAGAGCAGAAATTCGCGGGCGATGCGCCGGTTCACCTGCTGTTTGTTACCAAAGACAAGAAATACGGCGAAATGCACGCCGGGTCAATGTACCAAAACGCCAGTTTGTACTGCGCTTCAGCAGGGCTGAAATGCGTCGTCCGCGGCCTGTATGACCGGGCGGAAATCAAACAGGCGCTTGGGCTTGATGGCGATTATGAAGTCGTGATGACCGAAGCCGCCGGTTATCCGAAAGCACAGTAAGCCGGAATATCCTGCCCCTCGGCCTTAAGCCGCCAAATCAAGCACGGGGCGGGAAACGGCACAACTCCCGGACGACAAGAAAAAACGCCCGCGTGATTTTATCGCGGGCGTTTCGATTGGTGAGAGTGTTTGGGGCTGTGCGAACATTTGTCCGGAAGAGTGCCTGGGACATAACAGACGCTTTGGCCAGGGTTGACGTTATGCGTTTTTATGCGCCAGCTCCCGTTGCAGGGTTTCATAAACGCGCTGCACCTTGTCAAATTTGACGGCGGCATCAGGCTGTTTGTTGCGGTCGGGATGATATTGCAGACACAAGGAGCGATACGCCTTTTTCAGGCTTTCCGCAGTCAGCGTTTCCGGCGTCAGCCCGAAAATCCGATAATAAGCATTAAGGTTTATGCCATCCGTATAAGGAGAAACCGTTTGGCTCTCCTGATAAAAGCGCTGCTGTTCGTCAGCACTTTCCCTGTTTAATTCGTCGACGACCTGCGCAAACTCTTCCTGCCATTCCGTTGAACCGCCGCTGTTAAAGCAAAGACCTTCCTTCAGCCGATGCAGCAAAACATCCACCGGATATGTGCCGCTGCGATACTTTCGCCAAAACGAATTGATAATCTTTAACCGTTCCAGGCGATAAAACTCCGCACGATTACGACAATACTCCGCATACTTCTGCTGACGTTTGCGGGAATCCATTTTTCTGTGCACCACTCTGCCAAATACTGCCAAGATAAACAAGGCAAAAATGAAGATTGTTTCCATAAATTATATTTTAATAATTATTAAATTGGGTTGATTATAGCATCATCTTGTTTTTTGTCAACTCTTTTGAGGCCATGGCTATTGCAGTTCAAACATATCTTTGCCGACACCGCATAACGGACAGCGCCAATCCTCCGGCAGTTCTTCAAACGGGATATCTCCTTCGTAAACATAGCTGCAAAGCGTACATGTCCAGCGTTTTTCGGCAGAGGCCGGCGATGACGGCTGAGCTGTGGATGATGAAGATGACGCAGACATTGCCGTTTGGGACTTTTTACAAGCGGCATTACCGGCCGAACGCCCGGCTTTATACGCGCTGAAAGCAATGGCGACCTGTTCCTTAAACCCGTCGCGATAATATTTATAGGTCAGCGGCTCGCCGGAGCGGCTGTCAAACGCATCAACAACCTCGGCAATAAACACCGTATTGCTCGCATATATCAGTTTGTTGACAACCCGTACCCTGATTTTGGCCAAAGCATCCGAAATATACGGCAAGCCATCGATTTCCGCAAAGGGTATGTTCTGCCACTTTTTGACGTCGCGGCTGCTCTGATAGCCGAAATTTGCCACGACAAACGGGTCGGTTTCTTTCGCCAAAACGCTTATGCCGAACTCACCGGCTTTTTCAATGCAGCTTTTGGTATGGCTGTTATTCATACATGACACCATTATCAGGTACGGCGAAACGGCGATTTGACTTACGGCATCGACCAAAGAGCCGGCGTACCCCTCCCCGTCTTGTACAGACAATACATAAAGACCGTTCGTTATCGTATATAAAGCGTTTTCCTGCATATTTCCCTCCGTCTGCCGATTGTTATGCCGTTTAATATAGACCGGAGCTGCTAAAATAGCAAGGGGAACTTTGGTGCTTTAAACGCATCTTCATACGACAGAAGGCAAAGCTTAAAGTTGTTTTTACAGATATTTGGCAAATTCGCAGGATTTGCTGAAAATCAAGACCTGTGATTTTAGAGCATTACGTTGTTGAACGCCAAAATCTATCCCCATGACGGATAATTTCTCCTTAGTTTTGGCGATAGTGTTTTGTTCACCGCTGCGTTCGGCATCATCAAAGATAATGATAAAATCTTCCGCCAAATTTTGTTGTACCAAATCTACGATATTGGAACGCGGAAACTTCTGCGCTCCGCCAATAGGACCGTCAACTAGTATCAGATTATATTTTTTTTCCTGAGTTATTTTATGAAGATCTTTATATTTCCGGTTCTTTTCCCCGGCATAATCAAAGAACTCTATGTCGCATTGGTGAAGCCGGATATTTTTATGTTGCGCCAATTTGGAACGATATACGTTTATCCAATCGGTATCATTTTCTATAATATCCAAATCGGCTTCCGGATTATTATTCGCAATGTACTGTGATGTTACCAATGAAGTCTGTCCCAGTCCCATTTCTAAAATATATGCTGGTCTAATGTTATCTAAAATTCTGAATAGCGTATAAATAAAGCTGTAATTTGCCGCCCAACCATACAAAGCAAAGCTTCTATCTTTGAGCCATGGGCTGTCTTTTGTACTGTCGTGAAGCAAATCGGCAAAATTCAACTCCTGATATTGACGTTGAACCTTATTTTGTAAATTTTGTACTTCTTTCACCAAATGAGATTTTTGAGTTTCCAGTTCTTTCGTTAAAGATTTTAACTCTTCTTGTTGAGCAAAATCTATTTCTTTCAAACCAGATAAATCTTCCAGACTCTTCTGCACGCTATCCAATACAGCCTGTTGCTCTTGAACCATCTCTTGAAATTTTGCAACTTGGGTATGTAAAGATTGCTTCGTTTGATTAATACCTGAAATAATGTTATTTTTATTTTGCTGAGCTGTTTCTCTCTGTGTGCTCAGTTCATTCAGCAACCTTACTTCCGTATTAGCTAATTGATGAGCAAAATCAGCACAATAAGTTTTTATTTCAGGTATTTCCGATATCCCATAATTTTGAAATTCTTCCATCGCACGGCTGAACTCGGCAAAGAATTTATCTCCGGTGGCAATCAATTGCTTTGTGCGTTCTTCTTGTAGTTTTTTTAAATCAGATAGCTGCGTATTAAAAGTGCTTTTCAATACTTCGACTTCATTTTTTAACTCGTTGTTTTTGTTTTCTAAACTTATGCTTTTCTTTTGAAGTTCTTGCAGCATCTTCAGCGTTTGGATTTGATTTTTTTGCATCAAATCTATAACTGGCGTAAGTTTGTGTGCAAATGAAAATTTATCCCGCCATAACTTTATTCTTGCTTGAATATTTTGTTTGGCTTTCGTGAATAAAGTTTTTTGTAATGTGGAATTTGAAGTCGTCATCTTAACTGTTATCTTTTTATAAATTTTCTTGGTTAATTTATTAATATTCACATTGATATAATCCGAATTAGGATTGAGTTTTAAGATAACATCTTTCAACTCCTCTTTGCTATATTGGTGGTATTGCTGAACAACTTCTACTTTAACAACTTGCCCGTCTTTGACCGGCATTTCGTAGCGGAAGGGCTTATCATGCCAGGTTTCGACCGGTGCTGACAAAATCTCTTTGCCGTCAATTTTAATAGATTTGTAATCAACCCAAAGCGGAAAACGTGTTCCATCATAGCGTTTGTCCTGTCCCTTGAAAGATAAAATGAGCTTACCGTCCTGAACGGCTTTGATCGTGATATTTTGAATCTTTTTATTGGTTTCTACAACTTGTCCCTGCCCTTGAGCATTAGCAAACCAAGCGGGCGCTGATATTTTAGCTGAAGTTGTAATTTCCACGGCATTATTCGTGTTGCCAAAATTTTTGATGTCTATACGGCCACCTGTCAGCTGCTTTTGTATCTGTTTCTTAAGCAACATCTCTTCTTTGTACATCAAATATGCCTTTTGACACAGATTATACGGTAGTAGTAAATATGGTTTAATTTTACTTCTCTTTGGTAATTTATAATATTCTCCTGTATCAATATTATAAGCAAGTTTAGGAAGTTTTATCATTTTTCCTAACTCTAAATTTATTTGCTCATTACACCATTTCATAGAACCAGAAGCAGGCGTAAAAGTCATTTCTCCAAAATAAATTTCTCCATTTTCTAATTGATAAAAATCTACTCGTACATAATTAAATGATTCTGATAATATTTCCGCTAACTCCACCATTTTATCTAAGGATTTAGGTTTGGGCATAACTCTTTCATCAAACTCATTATTATTATAAAAATCTTGTTTTATCCAGTTTTTATCGTAAAAAGCCATTTTTAATCCTGAAAGATTTCTTCCTGATAAAAATTGAATATATTTTACTTTACCATTATAGCACCAAAACTTATAATCATATAAATCATCTGCACCTTTATTTTCTATAAATTTTTCAATAATAATTTTAGGATTTATATCTCTATAATGAAGTTCATACCCTATTTTAAAGGCAAAATTTTCATTCATCCATTTATCTAACTTTGTTTTAACTTCTGTTAAATCTAATTTTGTTTTGTCCTTAACTATTATATTATAAGAGCAACCGTGGTTGCACTTAATCACATATTGATTCGGCAACTTACTAAAGTCAATCTCTTCAAATTTATCATATACGCCTAACAATGGAATGAGATACTGTTCTCCAATTTTCTCTTTAATCCAATCGCGTACTAAATACTTATCTGCCAAACGTGTTTTTATCGGCGTGGAATCATACAGTTTTAACCACTGTATTTTTTCATTAAAAGTACACGGATTATCCAAATTTAAATATTTTCCGGTTACTTTCTGATACCAAATTTGAAGCTCTTTTTTATAATCATATTTCATGCCAATTATATTTGCATATTTCCACCAATATGCCCCCATATAAACTGATAATGAATTCCATGGCTTTATTTTATCTGCATAATGTATAATTACTGGATTCTCGCGAGCTTCTTTAATTTCTTTTTCGTCAAACAATTCTCTAAGTCTTCTGTCGTTTTCATAAATTCTTTGTGTCATGACATTATATTTAGGCGGCAACAGTTTTATTTTATTATGACAGCTTACATTGATGACATCTTGATCTTGTGAACTATAATTCTCTTTTGATAATTCGACAAACTTTTGTGTCATGTTATTTTGACGAATTTGTTTCAAATTCATTAACAGCACACCTGCATTAACATATTGCTTCATAGTAACTAAATTTAAGCGTTTACAATGTGCTTTTTCATTAAAGTAATATCCAGCAGCAACTACTCCTGCAACATAATTATCTTTCAAATCCATATTATATAATTCTGATAAATCTTTACATACGCAAACATCAACATCCAAATATATACATTTTTCATATTTTTGAGGTAATATATCTGCAGCTAGTAATCTATAATAGGTTGGAGATGTGATATGAGATATTTGCATTTTTAAATCTGAAAATGCATTCTTCATATCTATAAAATGAATATCACAGTTGTACTTTTCTTTTAATTGATTAATCAACTTTGTATTTTTTGCAGAAAATGCAGAAGGTACCAATAAATAGTAGTCATAAAACGTAGACTTATCTGCATTTTCCAACATAGATACCATTGTAACGTACATATATGGTGCATAGTTATTATCTGAAGAAAGAATTATTGGAATCTTTATTTGATTTTTCATTATTTGTTGGTAATAAAGATTAAATTCATTTTTAAAAGAATTTCCACATTTTGTATTGTTGGGCTTAATTCCTGTAAAGTGCACAATTGTAGGATTTTTTTTATTGTATATTAAGATATCTTGTTCTGAATACTGGCAAATATTTTCCCGCCACCAAACTTCCATGTAGTTATATTCTGGAGATAATTTTATTTTTTTCAAATCTGTTAATTTATTCAGAGTTCCTTGATCCGCCTGAAAAACTTGATTGTTCTCAACATAAGAAAATATTTTCTTACAAAAATTATTTTTCCTCCACTCTTCTGTGTTTAACAATAGCACACCAGCATTAAAGTAAAAATTATCTAATAAATTCAGTTGATGAGAATGTTCTTTACTCTGGGATATATCTTCTACAGCGGCTATCAGTTTATTAGTCATATCTGTTTGCCATAGAGATAATAAAGATTTTCTAACTATTGTATCACTATCTAAATATAATATTTTTTTATACTGAGGAAACATATCTGCTAAAAGACATCTGTACCATGTTTCTTGACTAGTCCAAACTAATGGAAATTTTTCAAATGTTTTTCCATTAACATGTGAAAATGTATAATCAAAGTTTCTAATATTTTTTAACTCTGATATTTTATTTTCTTCTTCTTGTGTCAGCTCAGTGTGTAATATTATAATATTAATTTTCTCAAAGACTGCATTTTTTAATATTGAAACAATAGAGACCAAACATAAATCAAAAAATTTTTTATTAGTGGCATATGCAATCGTTAACTCAGGAAATTCCTCATTATTCATTATGTAATTAATAGCTCGTCCTCTATTTGTATCTAATGAAGAATTATCAATTATATTCCATTGATTAAATTTATTATGCAAAATACCATATAATTTTCTTTTTCCATCATCTTGGAGCGTTTTTAATTGAATAATTGATAAAGATATTCCCCATTCCCATAAACTCTTTCCAAAAGTATTATATAATTTATGATAGTTAAGTCTGTCCAGTATTCCCTCTATGGCATAAATATAACAATCAGGAGCCTTATTTCTGGTATTGGTTAATGATGAAGCATTTTGATACCTTTTATATACTAATTTTTTAGATAGATATGAAATTTTTTTTGCTAAGCACAATAACAAATAAACAAAGTAAGCATCATTTGTATTGATAATATTTTGAAACTTTACCCTATATTTTAATACAAAGTTACGATTAAACAATTTATCCCAAGCCCAACCTTGACAAATTTGAAAAATTTTATTTTTAATTTCAACTGCAGCAACAATATTTTTTGTAAAATATTCCTCATGTAATGTGTAATTAAATTTATTTTCATCAATTTTCTTTTCTATTTCATCAAAAATTTTGCACTTGCAAATAATAACATCTAACATTTCTTGATGTGCTTTTTCATACATTTCCTCCAGCATATTAAGTTCAAAAAAATCATCAGAATCAAGAAAACTCAAATATTCTCCTCTTGCTACGGCAAGACCTGCATTACGAGCAACACCTGCGTGAAGATTTTTTTGGGTTATTACTGTTATACGATTATCTTTCAATGCATATTCTTTTAAAATTCCCAATGAATTATCCGTCGAACCATCGTCAACACAGATAATTTCTATTTCCCTCAAAGTTTGCTTAACAACGCTGTCCAAACATTCACGCAAATATTCTTCAACATTATAAACTGGAATGATGACACTAACTTTGGGTGTATAGCCTATTTTGTTCTGAATCAGAATTTCAGCTTGCGTCTCTGGTTCGCCCTCGGCATTTTGTACGGTAATTACCTTCTTTTTCATATTTTCAGCCTTAGCTAATTTTGATGCTTTGATAACCTGCTTATTCTTCTGCTTTTTCATGTTAACTATTCCTGTTACTGATAAAATTCTATTTCATTTGTTGTTCTAATGCTTTGATTTCGGCCTTGAGCCTGTCGCATTCTTCCTGCAAGCGCAGCGGATATTCCAATGCATACCGCAATCTGCCGCGCCAGTTCATTTCGTCAAATACCAGAGAGACATGTTCTCCGCTCACACTACTGTAACATCTGCCTTCTTTCCGTCCGCTGATCAGATAGTGAACCAATGGGCAGATTCCTTTTGCGGCAACTTCGGGATAATCTGCCAAATATTGGTTTCCGTCAAATTTTGGGCTTGGGTTGCGCCCTTCCTGCCAGCCGTATTTAACGTAGTGTCTGGCTGCACTCATTTTGCGCGCTTTAACGTCCGGGTTTTGTGCCAAATACCACTTGGTATCAAACAAGCTTGATGCCTTTACCAGTTCTATCTGACGTTTTTGATTGTATTTTTCTTTGCTTATCAGGTGAAACATCCTGATAAGCTTCAATACTGTTAAGTTCATAGTATTTTCCTTTTCTGGTTCGTTTCTTAGTCCTAAAGTTTGATAAAATCGTTTTTGGAAAAGTTTATCCGCCGGATAGTCCCTAAGGCTCCTTTGCAAAAATTGTAAATATTCGGTTTGTTCATCTCCGGACAAGTGCGCTTCTTCCTTTAGTTTCAGTGCTCTTTTCAGCACTTCGACAATATCTTTTTTACGTTTCTTTTGTTTTGCTGTATCTTTACCGATTGAATCTTCCTGTATTGTATATTCATAATTAGGCGTATCGACCAATATGATATTATCAGTTTGCATAAATGCCTGTAAGACAAACAAATTGTCCGCAGTATACAAACCCTCCGTAAATCGAATATGATGCGTATTCAGATATTTCTTCCGGTAAAGTTTATCCCATATCGCACCGTTTTTCAAAACCCGGTATTTATCCTGCGGAGCCTTGATTTGGCCTATTCGGTGCAAAAGATTGTTATATGCGGCATAAACAATATCAGCATTCTGTGCTTTCGCCTGATGATACAAGCTGGCAAAATAATCCGACGGAATAGCATCATCGCAATCAAAAAAGCCGACATACTCTCCCCTTGCCTGCACGAGACCTATATTTCTCGCATGAGACGGTCCTTTGTTTTCCGGGCTTTTTATGAGATAAAAACGCTTATCTCCCCCGACTTTCTCCTTTAATATTTCATACGTTTTATCGGCCGATCCGTCATCTATGATAATAAACTCTATTTCCTTTAGCGTCTGCTTTTGAAGATTACACAGCAGATTTTCTACCCATTGTTCCCGATTATATATCGGGGTTATGACGCTGACTTTTGCCGTCATGCCCTTATCTCCCCGCCGGATACCGGGACATTGCTGTGCTTTGCAAACACCGGAATTTTACAAATTTTAATGATAGTTTTGCCGGATCTGGTGATTTTCTTTTGAAAAAGAAAACGTTTTGCCTTGTATCTGAAATACTGCCATACTATTGCAGAAAATGGCGGAAGAGCATTTTTCAGCTTCCTGTTGAAACGAACGGCGCAATATCTTGTAAATAAAGGGGATTTCTCCAAATACCCGCTGTCCGGATCAAAACTTTTTTTCTTTATGACGGGAGTTCCGTGTTTTATCAGAAAAACCGGATGCACCGTCAGATTTTTATCGTTCCACGCAGGCAAGACAGAACCATTATGCTCAGAAAACCAGCTTATTGCTTTAAATCCGTCTGCTGTAAGCTTTTCGCTCAACCCTACTTCATAATTTTCAATTACATCCTGAACCGTTTTTTGCGCAGTAATGCCGGTTATAAATTGATTAAAGACTTTTGATTGAAAGACCTGTGGGCGGAACACCATAAAGTAACTCTGGATATGGCGGGAAAACTCCGTATTTTCGGTTATTCCCCAAAAATCGCATTCTTTCCCCTGCATTTCGTCAAACACGGGCTTAAACGGATGAACCGGCGCGTAACAGCTGTCGTTGCAAAAAATCAGTTCTTCCACGCCGTCCAACAGTCCGTGATTTTGAGCATAGGCAAAACCGCGCTTATAAGAACCGAAATCATATTCCCCATGGCTGGCGGCTAATATGCAGCAGACCTCCCGCGATATTTTTTCCGCCTCCCCAGCAACCAAACCGTTATCGCATACATAAATCACATTGTCCGCCACTTCTTTTAGCGCGCGAATATAATACAAATCTGCCTTATCGACATATCCGTTCCCGTCCCATGCGGCATAAACGGCCAGACGGCGGTGCCGCAGAGGCGCGTTGGAAAATTCCCTGACCACCGGATATACCGGCAAGTAATCCTGCGATACCCATACCGGAAGCCGGCATATTTTCAATATCTTTTTGCCGCTTTTGGTCGTCTTGTGTTGAAATAGAAAACGTGTAATACCGGCAGCCAGACGTTCCGTATAATATTCCTTATACTTAACGCCGTAAATCTTATATCCCCGTGCGGTTACGGACATTCCAAACAAGCGTTCCAAAACATGCGCCAGCGTATAATCGCGAATTTGGGAATCTGCGGCTTCAAAATCGTTTATGCCGTATCGCAAAAACGGCTGTAACAGTCTGGCTCGCACGATAAACATTGTTCCGGCGATAAAGTTGAAATTTTCAATCGGCGGCAGATGCATCTTCTCAGCCTCGTTTTTAATGGAAGCCTCCAGCATTTTATATGTGCCGGCCTCGCCGGTCAGGCAAAAGCCGTTGCCAACCATTCCGATATCCGTTTCATTTTCCAACAGTGCAAAATTCCTTCTGACGATTTCGGGCGTTTCCAACAGAGCATCCAACAGTATCTTGCTCCACGCCGCCGTATGAAAGCGTATGCCGTTAAAACAGCAATACTCGCCGTGTTGACGGCGTTTGGTATGAATCTTGAGAATATAGTCGTATTCGTCGAGGCGGACACGGTGGAGAAAGTCGATAAACGGGCCGACATCATAGCCGCGGTTTTCCGGACGCCAGATGACGGCGGCAGGGAAAGCGGCGCGGATTTGGGCGTCCGCGGCGGCGAAACTGTCAGTGCGAGCGTCCGTTTCGGCGGCAGGGGAAATAATTTCGGCAGAAAGATGCGCAGCGTTTTTTCCGGTGGCGGAAAACGAACAGACGGCGGCGGGCATTGTTACAAACAAATCCCACGTTATGCCGGCACGATTCAGATTTTCCAACCGGGCAAGCAATTCCGGAAGTTGTTCCAGATAATACAAATGTAAATGAACGGCTACTTTCATTTCATCCCCCGCCAATGTAAAGCAAGGTTACACAGCTGCAGCAGACGGTTCCGGCGTACCGGCAAGATTGTCCGCTCAAGGATTTCTGCCGAATTTATCCCGCCATATACAACCGCATTCAGGCAGCGTTTTACAAGATACTGCGCGCAGATTGCGGAAAACTCCGCCGCGGGAACGATTTGCCGCCGTGCATTTTCCGCCGCGAGTTTGGCCAACACCTGTTCAACGCGGCTTAACACTTCCGCATCTCTTATATGGCACCTGCCCTGCGCCGCATATTCGTCAAACACAGACTTTTCTTCCGCGCTCAGTTCTATCCCCCCTGATTTGAACCACATATCGTGAAACAGGCATTGTTCCCGATATATTTCCGGCTTGCAGCGTTTGGACACCATATCCTTATGAAAACGATAGCGGTACAAGACATCGGGAATGTTGGCCAGCCGGGAACGGCGGCTGATGTCGTAATAAAATTGACGATCGTTCAGGCTAATGAAATTTTCATTATAACGGATGCCAGCCTCCGCCACCAGACGGCGACGAAACATGATGGTCGGATGATGTATGGACGACTTAAACAGCAGCGATGCGCGAATCACAGCATCGTCCGCAGGATTTTTTATCGTTTTGAAACGGTTAATTTCGCCAAATTTTTTATACCCGGTGCCGACGAGCCCCACCTCGGGATGACATTGCAAATACGAATATTGTCTTGCCAGGCGCCGTGGAAGCGACTGATCATCATGGTTCATCACCGCCACATAATCGCAGCAGGCAAGTTCCAGCAGACGGTTATAGCTTCCTGCGACTCCCAGTGTCCGCTCACTGGCGACATATTTTATCCGTGCGTCCCGGTATGACTGCACAACCTCGCGCAAAGACGCATCGCACGGACTGTCATCTAAAATAAGGAATTCATAATCACCAAAGCTCTGAGACAATATGCTTTCTACCGCCGAGCGCAAATACTGTTCCTTTGTCCGGTATATCGGCATTATGACACTTATTTCAGGCATATGAACCTCGTGAATAACCTCATATTGTTTAATTTAAACGTTCGTTTTATTTCATCATTTTTGATATGTAATCATGATTATGCCATTTTGTAGTATTTTTCTTGAAAAATAACATTTTACTGTTGCTTTAAAAAATACGTATGATAGTAGAAATTAAATGAACGTTTTATTTCATCACCTTAAAGATATAGAATAAAGAAACAATTTCCGGCACTGTCGACATCAAACGGCGGGAACAAGGCAACATGAAAATTATGCTTGAAATTCTCTTATTTCCAAGCTATTTTGGCGGTGAAAGTGCAATAAAACACTAATATTTGAGGTGAAAATGAACGTACAAATTGTTGATTTGACGCCGGAGTATATTGATGGCGCATTAGATGTTTTTTACGAATCCAACCTGCTGCATTGTTCCGGAGCGCCGGATTATTTCCGCAAAATACCCAAGGAACATTCGCGCCCCTATTTGGAATGGATTATCAGAAACGAAAACACTTTCGGCCTGGTCGCTTTGGCGGACGGCAAAGTGGCAGGAATCGTTTTTGCGGCAAAAGAAGAAAAACCCGACACTCTGTTTCTTTACCAAAGATATTATAAAATTTATGACATTGCCGTCAGCGAAGCTTTCCGCGGGCAAAAAATCGGACAAAGACTTAACGACGCCGTCAAAGCAAGAGCCAAAGCCGACAACATTGCCAATATTGAACTGGAGGTCTTCTGCTTCAATTCCGGCGCCATGGCTTTTTATCATAAACTGGGCTATACGGAAGTTTCACAGATTATGAGCCTGAAAGTCTGACACATTCCGTCGGCTACGCTGTCTGCCGTGCAGTCCAACCAATTCTGACCGGCGGCAGCGGGCTGATGCAGACCACCGGCGACGCAATCAGCCGTGCAGTTCCACCAGATACTGGTCAAAATCGCGGGCTGCTTTGGTCGACCACCCCATGAAATGCTTGTCGCCGATGCAGACAACCGGAGCGACAACGCTTTTGAAACCAAATTTTTTCGCACATTGTTTCAGCAGCGAGCGCCCTTCTTCGGTTTCCAAATCAACCCGGACAACATCCGGGCGGGTCAGATAACGTTCGTTGATATACTCCAGAGCGTTTTGGCAAATCGGGCATCCCTGAAGATACAGCACATACGCTTTGTTGTCTTCCAGAACGGGGGCTTTTTTGCGGCGGGCATAGGCCGGCGCAGCAAGAACGGCTGCGGCCAGCAATATACTTAAAAACTTTAACATGTTACATTCTCCTTTGCCGTTAAGATACGGGTTTAAAACGAGATGTCAACATTATTGCAAAATACTTTACGTTTTTTTAACAAGTTTCAGAATAATTATGGCGTTAAGAGGTACAAACGATGGCTAGAAAAAACATATTGGACATTACGGCGCAAAAATTCGCGGCCAAAAAACTGGCGCTGCGGCGCATGATTTTGCGCAAGCTGGCAACACGGCGTCTGGCGGCGAGAAAAACGGCGGCACTCGGCATGGTTATGCTGCTGCTCGGCGGCTGCCACGTTGCGCAGCTGACGACGCTTTACACTGACGAGACATCGGTCGAGGAAAACGGCATCCGCTATGATGCGGCACACAGGCCGATTACAGGCGTGTATCAGAAATATGCCGACAATATGCAGCTGCAAGAAGAAATCCACTATGTCGACGGGAAAATCAGCGGTTTGTACAAAGCTTATGACCGTGACGGGTCGGTTTTGCTGGAAGCGTATTACAAAAAAGGGCAGCCGCACGGCAAAACCGTGGAATATTATCCTGACGGCGCGGAAAAAGAAGTCTGCTATTATCGCAAGGGCAAACCCGAAGGCGGAGAAATTGCCTATTATCCGAACGGCGATCTCAGACGCAAAGGAAGCTACCTCAGAGGCAAAAAGAACGGTGTGTTTGAAGAATATTACAAAAACGGCGCTGTCAAGACATCCATAACCTACCGCAGGGGAAAGCTCCACGGCCCGTCCCGCCTCTATACGCCGGGCAACCACCTCATCAGCTACACGGAATACGTCAACGGCAAACGCGAAGGACCGGCCTTTTCCTATTATGACAACGAGCAGCCGAAAGTTTTGGCGTACCGCAAAAATGACAAGCTGGACGGCACGGCCAAAGAATTTAACCGCAGGGGCGAACTGGTGCGCGTGGTTACCTATAAGGACGGCGAGGAAATTAAGAGCGTAAAATTTTAAATTTTCAGTTGCATAGCGCCTTTTTCGGCTTATACTGGGATTATAGACGTAACTTTTGACGAGAATTGAGTATGACTGCGAGCAAAAAGCAAAAACCTGACGTTTCATTTGTCATGACGGTTTATAACAAAGAATACTATCTGCCGGCGGTGCTGAAAGCGCTTTTGAACCAGACAGGGCTCAAAAATCCGGAGTATATTTTCGTCGATGACCTTTCCAAAGACCGCTCGGTCGAGATTATTGAGGAAATGACACGCGGGATTGAGAACGTTACCATCGTCAGAAAAGACAAGAACGAGGGCATCAGCATCTCCATTAACCGCGGCATAGCCCTCGCCCGCGGCGAATGGGTGCGAATGCTGGATTCAGACGATATTTTTCCGCTCAATTCGACAGAGAAGATGCTGGAGCTTGCCAACAAGCACCATGCGGATATGGTTTACGGTCAGTTTACCAAAACAGGCAAAGAGCCGATGGAAATTGCAGCGGAAATGATGCCGGACGATTTTGACTATTCCTACAAAAAAGACGCGCTGCGGGCCGTGCTTAAAGGGAGGTTTACCCGGATGGGGCAGCTTATCCGCCGCTCGGTTCTGCAAAAAGCCGGCGGCGCGGATACGCGCGTGTTTATTCAGGACGAGAGCATTCCGCTCCGGGCAGCGCGTTTTGCCGACGGTATTGTCAAGATGTACGCCAACGTGGTGCTGGTTCCCAAAGAAACCAACAACCTCAGCAAAAATACCAACCAGCTGGACAACGACCGCTTTTTTGCCCATTACAACCTGCTGCTTGACTATTATGACAGCATGGACAAAGATACGGCGGCGATTATCTATCTTAAGGCTTTGTCGGCAAACTGGAAATACGTCAAAAAGAATTTGGAACATCCGTATTGGACAGCGGACTTTTTCCGCTACATTAAGGCCAAACTGTTTCATCCGCAGCCGGATTTTGCTTTTCTGGAACAACTGGGACACAGGTTCTTAAGCCTTTCCGATGTATTGCGCTCCAAAGGAACGGCTGAAGACTGAAAAGGGTACGGCGGTGCAAGCGAAAGAGCCGGAGCGGATGCGGCGAAGGGCAGCCAACAACCAACGGCGCAGCGCCATATGGAAGCAGGGGCGCTATTTTTTCGTATCCGGGTTGGCGGGGCACAGCTTTTGAAACAGTTCTTCCCACTGGTTCATTAAGATTTCCGGCGCATAGGCTTTCATATCTTCGTGCGCGTTGTGCCCGAATTTTATACGCAGCTCTTTATCTTTCATCAATATTTTCAATTTGGCGGCGAAATCGTCAACATTATCGGCAAGGAAGCCGTTATGCCCGTTGACAATAATCTCATTGACCGAATGGGCGTCTTTAAAGCCGATATGCGGCAGACCGATGGACATGGCATCGGCAATCGCCAGGCTGAACCCTTCGCTGGCACTCGGAAAAGCGTGAATGTCCGCACGGCGGTACAGCCCTTCGACATCCTCAGTATACCCCATCAGCGCTACCTGCCCCGTCAGGTTGTGTGCCCTGATAAAATCGTTGATTTCCTTTTCATATTCAGGATATTTGCGCATCCCCCAGATTTCCACTTTCCAATCGGGAAATTCCGCGGCGATTTTGGCGAACGCCTCGACCAGCAAGTGCGGGCGTTTGGTCTTTTTCTCAATCCGCGCGACATAGATAATACGTTTCTTTTCCGCGGACAAGTCGGCCATTTCATTTTCGGCATACTGTTTGACGGGATTGGCAATACGGACGACGTTTTGCGGCGCAAAAAACGGGTCTATTTCCTTTTTATACGAGTTCATCAGCACCTGCCAGGTGTTTATCCGGGCAAAGCTCTGACGGCAAAACGCGCGCGACAACGGATTTTTGTGCAGAACCTTATCCAAAATCATCGGCGGATAACCATGCACCATCTGCACTATCGGAATATTATGATGTTGAAAGCGGGTTACGTTATACAAATCCACCGGAAAATAGCAGATGATGACATCGGGCTTTTCGGCTTTTATCAGACGGTCAAACAGGTGCCACGACGGCAAAGCCTTGCAACGGATACGGCGCCAGAAATTCTGCAGCGGCGAAGATGTTTTGCCGTTGACATTGGCAAGGCGAACCCCCGGCTCCAATTCATGCCCCGGCGCGGAAATGCCGAGTTTGCCGTAAGTATCGCAGGCAATGACTACCTCATGCCCGCGTTCATGCAGCAAATTGGCAAAATAGGCAAGCCAGTTGTTGTTGAGCACGTTACGGTCGCGCACCAGCATAATCTTCATGATATTTTCCTTTTTGTGAACAATTTAAAAAAGCCGAACGAACGCGGCACCGCCCAAAACGATATGCTGACTTCGTTGACGTTAAGGGCTTTGCAGATGCCGATGCGATGATGCCCCTGCAGCAGCTGGTCCTTGACACCGAACTTGCGGTTGAGCATAACCAGCATCGGGCTTTTGGCATCGTAACCGTTGGCCTTGATGGAATTATACAAATCGCTGTAACGGCGATGCGCTTCTTCGCGGCTTATCTGCCATTTTTTGTTGGTCCACTGGTAGGCGTTCTGCTCGTTGCGTTCGCCGCGGGTAATATTGTTGGCGAGCAGGCAGGCCAGCGTTGTCGTATAGGTTGACGGAAAAACCGAGTAAAATTTCCGCTTTACCGGCTTAATCAGATTGATGAAAAACGCCTGCCACGCCGGATACGAGCGATAGGCAAAACGTACCGGCAGAAAATCCCCGTCCGCGGCAGCAGAAACGGTTTCAGCACCCGACAGCAGCATGTCAGCGGCCGGAACAACTTCTTTATCGCCTGATGCCGCGGCGGCATCGGCATTAAGCAGGACGGTAATTTCGCGGGAGGAAACCTGCGGAGCGGCTGTTGCGGAAAGGACGGGGGCAGCGCTTTTTGCCGCGGGTGACAGTGAGGCACCGGGAGCGGCGGAGAAAGCCTGCGGAGCGGCGGTTGCGGCGGAGAAAGCCTGCGGAGCAGCGCTTGCGGCGGAGAAAGCCTGCGGAGCGGCGGTTGCGGCAAGGGAGCCTGAGATATTGCCGTTTATCTCGGCGACACGGGACAGCCTTTTTAATTCCGAAGCTTTGATAAGGTAAATTTCCGACGACAGAGCCAGCTTTTTCATGTTTTCTACATCTTTTGATTATAAAATACGACCGTTTTTTCTATCATATCCGCACCTGATGGCGAGCGCAATAACTATCTGAATATATCAACATTTATTTCGGCTGAACTTCGGTTGAGGTGATGAATTTAAACGGTCGTATTTTTTCAGCACCGTTTTATTGACATCAACCTTTTGAAAACGAGGAGTTTTTCAGGATTATGAAAGCGATGAAAATCGTCCATTGCGCCTATTTCAAGACTTTGCGGCTCAGAGGCTGTTTCTGGGCAGGCATGGCATACAAGCTTAACAACGGGCTGACCCGCCTCGGGCATCAGACCGTTTGCTATAACGACAGGGAAGCGGCGCGTGCCCTTGCGCTGTTCGGCACCAAAACGCCGTGGAGCGTGCGCAAAACCAATGACAATTTTTACCATTACTGCCTGGATTTCCGTCCCGACGCCATTATACTCGGGCATGCCGACATCATAACGGCGGAAACGCTTTTGAAAATCCGCGACAAAGTACCGGGCGTCAAAATCCTGCAATGGAATGTCGACTGCATCAACCCGTACACCGACTGGGGCGAGCATAACATCGGCAACATCAAAAGCAAGCTTGATGCGGTTGACTTTTCGCTGATAACGACCGCCGACAGGAAACTGCTGCGGCAGTTTGACCCCATCCGGCACAATGTCGGCTTTATCCCCAATCCGGTGGATAAGGGAATTGAAGACGGACAGACCTTTGCCAACCCGGCACCAATGTATGACCTGTTGTTTGCCGCATCGCCGGTCAAGCTGCGCGAATTTGGCGGAAAGATGGCCTATGGCAGGGAAATTGCCGAATTTTTGCAACGGCGGGCGCCGGAAAACCGCTTTTTATTCCCTCGGATTTCATCTCCGATGCTTAACGGAACCGTTTATTTTGATACCCTGAAACAAGCGGCCGGCGTTTTAAACCTTTCGCTCAGCAACCACGACTATCTCTATTCTTCCGACAGAATGGCACACGCAATGGGTAACGGCTGCCTGACTTACATTGACAGGCATACCGGTTTCGGCGACCTGTTCGGCGAAGACGAAGCGGGATTTTTCAGTTCAGCGGAAGAGCTGATTGAGCAAATCGAAAGATTCAGAAAATTTCCCGCAGAACGGGCAAAAACCGCAGAACGCGGCTGGCGGCATTATCATGCCCTGTTTAACGAAACGGCGATTGCGGGGTATGTTGCCGCCCTGCTCGGCGGGAACTTCAACGCGGCGGATTATCCGTTTCCGACGCTGCTGCAGGCAGAAACCGGGGCAGCAGAAACCGGGGCATAAGCTGCGGACACATTTTTTTAACATAACCTTTCATTTTCCGGAGACTGGACTGATATGACTAAAACTTTTAACGTTATCTGCATCAAATGGGGAACTTATTACGGTGCCGAAGACGTCAACAAACTCTGCGCGGCAATTAAACGCAATACCTCTTATGATGTTAACTTTTACTGTTTTACCGAGCGGACGGAGGGACTGAACGAGGATATTATTTCCCGGCCGCTGCCGGTGCTCAATGTGGCGCCGGAGCTGGTTTTCGGCAATCACCGAAAGGCTTCGGGGCTGTGCGACGACAATCTGGCAGGCTTGCACGGACAACGGGTGTTTTTCTTTGATCTCGACTCGCTGATTGTCGGCAATCTGGACGAACTTTTCGACTACCCGCAAGGCAACGAAGTTTACGCGATTAACGACTGGGCGCACCGCCGCGGCAAAAAGGCTAATCAGGTTGCGCAGGCGAGCTGTTATTCGTGGGTGGTCGGCACGCTCGGATTTATCAAACAATATTACGAACAGCACGCGGAAGAGGTTATCCGCACGTTTGGCACGGCAACACAACAGTATATGTCTGCAATGATTATGCAAAAATACGGAAAAATCAATTTCTGGCCGGATGACTGGTTCAAAAGTTTCCGGTTTCACTGCCTGCCGCACCCGCTGCTGCGCTACTTCGCCGAGCCAAAGCTGCCGGACATCAAAGGGCTCAAGATGGTCGCGTTTCACGGCGAACCCGGCATTGCCGAAGCCCTGCGCGGCGTCTGGTCGACAAACCCGAAGTCCGACAAATATCCGCGCGGCTGGAAGAAGCTCTACAAGCACCTGCGCCCGGCAACATGGATTGCCGATTATTGGAAATAGCGGAAAAGACGGCGATTTCGGAGAGAGAGGGCTATCGGAAACGGCGGGAGAATTGGCTATTCCGGCGGCGATTATCGGAAACGGCGGAAAAATTGGCTATTCCGGGGAAGCCGACTGCCGGAAATAATGGGAGAAGGCACCTCTGACGGGCGGCAACTGCCGGAAACAGCGAGCGGACGCCTATACAAAGGGCGGGAGGGGGTAACCGGGTTACTTCCTTATCTCGCCGAGGCACTCACCCATTTTAACCGGGGTGCCGCTTGCCAGCCCCTTGGCGAACTTAACCTTCCCTTTCGGGAAAACACATATCACCGTGCTGCCGAGCAGAAAACGCCCAAGTTCGGCACCTTTGGCCAAAACGATGTTATCTTTGGCATAGTTGTAAACGGTAACTTCCTTTCCGGCGGACGGCGCAACCAAACCGGTAAATACCGTCGCAATGCTGGCAACGATTGTCGCACCGACCAGAACGACGGCAAAACGGCCGATTTTTTCGTTATTGAAAAAACATATGACGCGTTCGTTACGGGCAAAAAGATTGTCCACATTGCGCGCGGTCAGCGGATTGACCGAAAACAACTCGCCGGGGATAAACAACATCTTTTCAAGTTTGCCGTCCAACGGCATATGCACGCGGTGATAATCGCGCGGAGAAAGATAGGTGGTGGCGAAACTGCCGTTTTCAAAATATGCGGCATCTTCCCGATTTCCGCCCAACAGAGCCTCCAGGCTGTAGTAATGCCCCTTAGCCTGCAAAACGGCATCTTTGTAAATTTCCCCCAGTTCGCTTATCGTGCCGTCAGCCGGTTCCGCCAGTGCATTTTCATCGCTGACGACGGGACGCGCATTTTTTTTCAGCGCGCGGGTGAAAAAGTCATTGAAGCTTTTGAATTTTGCAATGTCCTGTATTTTGGCATCTTTCATGTCGACATTATAGTATCTGATAAAACGCTCAATCAGAAACGCCGTCCCCTGCCCCATTTCGGCGGCAGCCAGTTTGCCGACGGCGCGGGACAATAGTTTCTTAGGCATAAAATACTGGATTTTTACTTTGAACTCGTCTGATAAGGCGGACATGATGCTTTTTCTCCCTAATGATAAAACGGTGTCAGTTTAACAAACAGCGGCAATTTGTCAACGGGAATGTCTTTTCCACGCACAATTCGTTCGCCCAAACATATACGACCACAGATGAAGAATGCACGGGACAAGAATGCAGGCACAGACGAGAACAGGCTTGGCCTTAGAGCGCCGACACAGACGAAAAATGTGCGGAGCTGAGAGTTCCGGCACAAATGAAGAACGTGCAGAATTGAGAGTTCCGTTAAAAATGAAAACATACGGCGGTGAAGCCGAATGTGCAACGCCGCATAAAAAAAATCGGGGACAAGCCCCGATTGATTTGCCTAAAACCATGCCGGAGGAAGCCCCGCGGCAAAAGCTTCAGTTAAGCACAATGCCCTGCTCTTTCAGCTTTCCCTGCCGGAAAAGCCGTATCCCGTGCTGGATATCAAAGAGATACTGCAAAAACAGTTTGCGGCAGCTGGCTTCTTCGCCGATACCGCAATGCAAAGCGTGCTGCGCCGTCAGATACAGCCTGACAATGGTTTCTTCGCTGCTGTTGCGTCCGGAAAAAGCCCAACCGCCGATGTTAAAACTGTTGACGGCAAGAAGTTCCCGCTCCTGAGCAGAACCGTTCAGCCTTTTGTACATGATGTCAAAGACTTCCCCGGTTTCGTCATTGGCAAAGTCAAAGACATAATGCATATCCAGAAACATATTGAGGATAAATTCGCGGCTGAAGTGCCGGACGCACAACTTGTTGACGTACGGCCAGGCGCAGATGTCCAAATCAGTTTCCTGCTTAAACACGATAGCGTTGACTATTTCCATAAAACGGACGTTCAGATCGTTATATCCAAGCCGGAAAAACTTTTCGGCAACAGCCGGGGACGGAACCCGACGCCTGGTTTGAACAAACGAGTGAAGTTCCGTTTCTTCGTTCTGGCCGACATAAGATTCCAGAAAGACGAAGGTTCCGCTGTTACGCAGAAAATCGCAATATGTTCTGGGCGACTGCTGCCACAAATCCAGAATCTGGCAGGCATTTTCATAAGAGAGGGCTTCTGCATGCAAAAGCAACTCCCGACTTTCTTTATAATCCATATCTAAAAAATTTTGGTTAGGGCTTTATGATAACGCGCCCGATAAAAACTGTCAAGCTCAAATTAGACAAAACAACAAAAAGGACAAAATTTGCTTGAATATTTATTTTTTTCCGTTTATGATAGCGGCGTTAAAAGTCTTATTATGCCAATACAATATTATTGCTTTGATATATTATGAAGTATATTTTTGGTAATAGCTGCATTTGCAACAAGAACGGTGCAAGACGGCAGGCAACATCCTGTGTCAAAACGGCAATGGCGCCTGAAGCCGTTTTTTGCGACGACGGCGAAGCATTGTTTCGGTACAGGTTTTGCAGACGCGGACACGCCTTTATGAAATTTTAAGCAGATAAGACTTTATTTTTTTGTATATATGTTTAACGTTTAATAATTTTTTTTTATGAAAAAGAAAAGTTTTTTTCTGCAGACGTTCCGCTTTTTGCGGGCTTTCCGTTTTTTGCAGACGTTACGGCTTCTGCCGGCTTTCGGGTACGGAATACCGGCTGCCGCGGCTTTGGTTCTGGCGGTGCTGATGTTTGCGGGGTGCGACGGTGCCGAAAAGGCAATTTTCAGCATGGAAGATGATGACATCACGCTGATTTCTTATGACTACGAGTGGAAAACCGCTGTGGCTGAAGACACGGTGTTTATGACCTGCGCACAGCAATTGGTTTACAGTTCCGGCGGTACAAGGCATACGCTGACGCCGCAGGCACGGCTTAAACTCTGGCTGGCGAAAGACACCATCCTGTTTAACAAGACAGACAGTCCGGTGCCGGCTTTGGAGAACGAAACAGGCAATTCTTCCGTTTCCGGCACGCTTCCGCAGCGCCACCACATCGAAAGGCTGTTTTCTTTTAAAGACGGCCAGACGATTTCGGCAGAGATTGAATACGAAAGCTATGCTCTTGCCTCCGGTTCGGATTTTTCCGGCACAGGCAAAACCGCCCTGCCCTATATGAAAATCGACGCGCCCGTTTTTCTCAGCTCCCGAGCGGAGGAAATTCCGGGTTCGGACGGATGTTTCAGGGCCGAGGCGGATTTTAATGCCGTCTGGAGCGTTTACGGACAGGAGGACACAGGCACGGAAAAGCTGACCGCCGCTTATGTCAAAAAAAGCACTGATGCGGCAGATGAACTCCTTCGCACCGAATACGGCAAAGGATGGGAATGGAACAGCGCTTCTTCCTTTACGCTCTATGTTGAAAAGACCGAAACATGGAGCCTGTCGGGTACAAAACGCCAAAAATTCCAATCGCCGGCACTTTCTTTTGCATTTGAGGGCAAAGAAGACAGAACGCTGGAGGTTGCAAACTTTGACTTTAAGGCTTCTGCCGAGATGCAGACAAACCGAAAGGACGACATCAGCGGCAACGGCTGGACTCTCAAAAAAGGAACGGTTACGCAGACGATAAGTTTCAGCAACGGTTCTGACGCTTTCAGCGATGTTTTCAGTTATCCCGCCTATGAAGCAGGGTACGCCCTCGACGGGCAGACTTTCGGGTTTGACCTGACTGCGGTTTTCAATGAAACGCACAGCCTAATCCCGAACGGCGAAAATTCTGCCAAAAACACCACGGAGGCGACAGTTTCCCTGCTTGGAAAGAGTTTCGGCGCTTCCGTCGTTACTCTGCTGGTCAAAAAAGGCGGCTCGCCCGATCCGAACCCTGATCCTGATCCTGACCCAGAGCCGGATCCCAACCCCGACCCGGTTCCCGGACACGGCAAAATTTTTGACTTTGCGGTTACCGCCGTGCTTGACGTCGACGGATTAAGCCACAAAGGCAACATCACCAAAAAAGCCGTTGTCATCCGTTTTGAAGAAGGATACAGTTTTGGCGTCTGCGCTTATGAAGAAGCATTTCCTCAGGAAATGACCTATGTGCAGAGCGGCTATACCGGCTTTAATTCCGCAGCACAGCAACGTGCCGGAGCCGCATTCAGGCTTGCCCGCGCAGTTGACGCCGCTGACGGCGGAATTGAATGGTATGCGGAAGACAACTCGCTGATTGCCGGCGTCGATGTCCTTACCTGCAAAATCCTGGGCTGGAAGAATGTTGTCAACAAGCGTTATTCCTCTACGGTCAACGGCTACAAAGGCAGCTATTCCCAAGACCGCTACACCCTGACGCTTACGGCTCCCGACGGAACGGTCAGGACGTATAAGTCAGGCAGCAAGTAGCTTTTTTTAATCCCCGGACACTGCATTGCAACATGCGTGCTCCGGGGATTTTTTTTGCCTGCATATCGCTTTTTAACCGGCTTTCAAAAAAATTGCCAAAATGCGCACAAATAATGTTGATTTTTTGTTTATAACATGGTATAAAGGTCTTATACTTTGATTTAAAAAACTGAATTGAGGTTTTGGATGCCAAGCTTTAGCAAAGGAAACGACGGATTGGACAAAGAATATTTTGAAGAGCTGCAGGAAAAATGCCGCTTTCTCGGAATTTCACTCAAGGAAAAGGATTTCAGGAAAAATCCCGACAAATATATTGAGGCCGCCCGCAACTACGACGAACGGGTCAAAGACTATCTGCATGAGCGCCAAGACCGCCTGAAAAGCCTGCAGGAACAGTTTGCCAGAGAAGACAATATTCCCGCCTTTATGGCGCTCGGCAAAGCCCGCATGGTCCTGACCGGAGAAGTTCACCGGCAGATGCTTGCGGAAAAAATGGCCGAAACAGCCTTTGCCAAAATCGAGGAAGAATACAATTTCAGCGTCAAAGACCTGCACAATAAACGCAACCGGGACAAGTTTGAGCGGTTGGCCTATGCGTTTGCGATTTCTCCCCAAGACCTTGCGAACCAGCTTCAGGACGCCGGCAACATCGGCGAAGCTTTGAAAAATTCAGACTACCAAAAAGAATTTCTGCAGCTTGCCTTTGACAATGATGCCGTTAAAACAGCAGCGGAGGCAATGGCAGCCTTTTCTCCTCTCCACCCAAGCAATGGAACGCTAATGCTTCAGGCTGCGCGCGACGAGGCCGGCAGAATACGCTTTGCCGAATTACAGGCAGAATTACAGGCAGTTGCAGCCGAAAATACGGTAGCAGCGACAACCCGAAATGCCGCCAGTACTGACAAGACGATTGCTGCCGACAGGACGTCCGTTTCCGACAGAACTCCCGTTTCTGACAGAACGGCGGCAGTGCAGCCGGAGAATGCTGCTGCGGCAGGAGAAAAAAAGGCAGCCAAACTGCTTGCCGAATTTGCCCGCTACAAAGACAACCAAAACGGCCGTTCCCTTTTAGAGCAAAATGCCAAAGCGCTCAATAAAAAAGCTAATTTCGTTTATCTGGAACGGACGCTTGACACATTCGGCCTGCACGGACAGGCGGCAAAAGATTTTCGCATGGCTTTGTCCCGCCACAAAGGCAGCCTGAAAGATTTCTTGGAACATTATGAGCAGACATCGGTTTCTTCCCGGCAAAGCCAAACGACAAACTCCGCCAGCCGAAACGGCGAAAGGCAAAGTGACGCCTATGCGCCGCAACCGGCGGACAAGCAGCGCGTACAAGAGTCAAAACAGCAGAAACAGGCTCGTCGGGAAGCCGAGAAACAACGCAAGGAAAGCGAGAAAAAGCGCAAAGAGGCCGAAAAGCAGCACCGCAAAGAACTGAAACAACAGCAGAAGGCTCTGCGGAAGGCGCGGTTCCGCTCATGGCTGGGACGCTTAAAATCCCGGGCAGGAAGAACAAAGCAGGCGATTATCGAAACCATTGCCGCCGTTTACCACAGTGCATCCGCTCCCGTCAAAATGACGGCAGAAAAAGCGCGGAAGCTTTTTGCGCCAAAACAGACGGTAAAGATGCAGCCGGTCAAGACGGCAGAAGGGTTAGAGCTCGGCACACAGCAAAAAATCAGGACAATTACGCTGAATGTCGAAAATTATAAAACACAAAAACGCCAGGAAAAGAAAGCTAAAATTATTGAATTTAAGCAGAAAGTCCGTGAAAAAAGCAAAAAGACCCTGAAGTATGCAGCTATCAGCATTCCGCTGGCCGGAATGGGCTATCTCGGCTTCAAAGGCCTGCAAAATGCCGGTCCTGCTTTTGATTTCAGCAAAATTTCCATGACTACCGACACGTTTACCCTGCCGCAGGAAGTTCTGAACAAGGCGGCGACCTATTATGCCAGCGTCAACGAAGCCTTCGGCCTTCAGGCACAGGATTTTTCCATAGCCGAGCCGGATCTGAGCTGGAGCGCGTTTATGAACCCGCCCGAGCAGCCTATTAACGAAGCTGACTATGTAGTCCCCGTACCGCTCATTCAAAACGACAAACTGCACAACGTCCCGAATATTGACTTTTTCAACCTCTGTTTCAGCAAAAGCAACGAAACATACGGAAGCGGCGGAAAATACGGCGTCAGCAGAGAACTGTATGCCAAGTTTATGCGCAACCAAAAAGCCACGGCCAATTTTTACCACGTCGGCAGCTACGGCAGCCTTTCGTTTGACGAAGCGCGCATCATCGCCAAAACCGAGATATTCGACAAATACGGCATTGCCTATATCCAAAACCGCAGTATGGGCGCCTATCTGTATTATGCCCTGATGAAAAACCAGGACAAAGGCGGTTCCGTTGCCGCAATCGCCTCCACGATAACCGATTTTTATGATTTAAACGGGAAAACGCTGCCAGACAGCCAGAGACAGGCTCTGGAAAACCTGAGCCTCGGCCGGGACGTCAATACCGATGACTGGCACGAAATGATTGCGGCAATTAACGCAACGGCATCTGACCAGACGCAGGAAAACAACCTGTATGCTGCCATCCAGCAAAGCCAGTTCAATATGCCGGTTCCTTATGACGCAGCAAATGCCGAAGAAATTGCCCGACAGGCGGTTATCAACTCGAGTTTTGCTTATGAGCCGACGCTTGATTTAGACGGACAGACCGGCATTCCTATGCTGGACAATGAAGATTTCAATCTGTTTGCGGATAACCCTTTTCTGACGGAAATATCCCATGAAACCGCCAATGCCGACAACGAAAAAGAAATCATGGAAGCCCAAAAACAAAAGGATATGGAAACGTTTTGCAAAATTTATGCGCAATGCAGTTACAACAACGTTATCAGGCTTTCTTACGGAGAAAAGCGCCAAGCTTTTGACGCTGCAAACAAAGCCCTTGCCCGGCAGGGAATTTACGGCAAAATCGACCGCGGGCTTTACTGCGCGGGAATGAGTATGGCCAGCTTCTGCCAGGCATACGAAATCTTCAAAAAGGAAAATCCCGAAAGCTTTGTCGGCGAAGCCGTCGGCAGCATTATTGAAAAATGCAAAATCAGCGCTCACAGTACAACCGGTATGCGGGATATATACAAAAAATACTCCAACCGCATTATCTATTCGGAAAATCTGGAACGTGACATCAAGGATCATATGCGCAACCATCCCAATTCTATCCTGCAAAGCGGTTTCAGAAGAAACGCCGCGGGCAACCAGCATTATAACGGCTTTTTCCCGTCGATGAATACGGCATCGCAGGACGCCTATACCTATTGCGCTTTCAATAACAATCACTGGGGCAACGAGAATACGTTTTCCAACGTTTTACGTGACAGGCGCCGTGCCCGGTTCGGCAAAGGCGGATGGTATGTTGACGTTACGGCCTGGATTGACGACGAAGCCGATACCAGAATCAGGCGCGAACTGGAAAAACGTGCCGAACTGCGGCAGAAACTTGAGCCGGTTTCCATCCCCACTATTACGCAGCATTATTTCAATAATATTTCGACGCTCTTAAACAAAAAGCTATCGGGCAGAAATTAATTTTGTAAAATGCAGTACGACAAAAGACTGCAAATAAAGGTGGTAAAAAAAAAGCGGCAGCCACAAATAAAGAAAGCGGATAAAGGCGGCGACCACAAATAAAGAAAGCGAATAAAAGCGGCAGCCGCAAATAAAGACGATGAATAAAAGCAGCAGCCGCAAATAAAGGTGGTGAAAAAAAGCGGCGGTATATTACCAGCGGCCGTGCTGCCGTCTTTTCAACAATTGATTTTTTATGCGGGAAAACAGGTTCCCTGTCTGTTCCTGTTTTTGCTCTGTGCCCGGTTCGGGATTCGGGGAACAAACACCGGCTCCGGCATTATGCCCTCTCCGGGAAACTGCTGAATTGGAGGCAATGGCTGAAGATGAAGCCGAAACGGCAGCGGCATCAGCGAAAGGAGCAACGGTATGCTGAAGCTGTGCGGCACGAATTTTGGCTAAAATTCCGGCAGCTTTCTGCGGTTTGGCAAAACTCAAATCCTGCAAAGGACTGTTCTCGCTGACACGGTGGTTTATCAATACGGCTGCAACATAGTGACTGTTATACCCTTCTTTTGCATATTGGTATTTTTCGTCAGCGCAAAAAGCGGCAAGCCGCTCATAAATATCATCGGCGCCTTTGTACGCCAATTGCCGGGCGATTTCGAAATTGCGCACCAGCCCATGAACCGTTTCCAACATCAATTCTTTTATTTTCTTTGAATGGTCGAGGGTTCCTTCTTCTTCAAACAGCCGACGGGCTATTTCAAAATTAGCATCGGCAGCGATAAGCAGCCGGCGGGTTGAAATTTCCGGATTTTCTCCCTTGCGAAAAAAATCATGAGCGGCAATATTGTTTAATGCCAACTCGGGAAAATCATCAATCGTCTGCTCTTCATCGGCATGGACGCGAAAGCCTTTCAGAAAATCATACATTTTCCGAGACGACTTTATCTGAGAAAGATATTCTGCCGGCGGTTTTTGCAGCTGATAGACGTTCAACCCCGATTTTTCATCAACTATTTTATCCAGAACGTTCCGGGAGGCGGCGTAATCGAAAGTTAATGCCAGCAGGTCGCTTTGCCGTAACAGCCAATAGTTTACGGCGATATCCGCGACAAAATCCGCATCTTTCTCCCTGCGGCCGCACTGAGCTTCAAGCAAAAGCCCAAGACACTTAGATACACTGGGAATTTCGGCATCTGTTTCCGTGCGGGGAATTACGCCGGTTTCCGTATCACGGCTGTAGATATGCAGCAGGCGGGAAAAAACGGCGGAAAATTCTTTGGCTATGCCTTCGTCCTGCATTCCCGAACGGCAAACTCCGCCGGTTGCCAGAGATACCGATAATCCTGACACAGCCTTATAACACAAATCCGGATACTGCAGCCAACGCACCGGCTTATTCCCCTGCTCCAACAACCCAACCAGGTGCAAAACCCGAAGGCGCTGTTCCGAGGCAAATCCTTCGGAACAGCGGATATGCCCAATTCCTGCCAAAACGGACAAAGGATAATCCTGCATCTCACAATCCGGCTGTTGCATCAGGCGGTTATACATTTCCGAAGCCGGATAGTCTCCAAGCTCGCCCATATTCAGAAACCCCATAGCGCAGAAGTTCCAGGCATCGCTGCAGTTTTCATCATATTGCAGTTTACCCTGCCGGGCGAGAATCTGCTGCGCCCGGAATGTCAGTTCCGGATTGCCTTCGGTTCTGGCTGCCACTTCCGTTTTTACATCATGACAGCCGTCTTCTGCCAACTTGGTCAAAAAAACGGTTTCTTCCAGTTTTTTCCGCGTCAAAACGGGTAAAGGCGGAAGCCTGCGCGCCAGTTTTTCCACTTCCGCCATTTGCTCCGGAGAAAGATTTTCCGACATCATCAGCAGCGCGGCCAATTCGCTTTCCGCTTCCGTTCCCTGAGCCATAGCGGCGGCTTTGAAAACAGAAGCAGGCGTATTTTGAGGAGAGACCGTCGTATTTTGAGAAGATGGCGTCGTATTTTGAGAAGATGGCGTCGTATTTTGAGAAGAGGCCGAAGCAGGAAATACCGAAACCGCAGCGGATGCGTTTTGGTCTTGCGGCGATGCCGGAGCGGAAAGCACAGGAGCTGCCGCCGCCAGAGAGGCTGAAATACCGTTCAGGGAGATGCGCGCCACCACCTCCATATTTCGGGCATGATGGCGGGAGCGAAACCATAATGCGCCAAGTACCGGCACATATGCCGATGTTTCTTCAGGATAATCGGCAAGGTGCATTTCTATCCGCTGCAACAATTTTGCAGCAACGCCCGGATTGCCGGACGACGCCAATATGCCGCGGCAAAAATCCGGCGTCAACGGACGCTTTTCGTTGCGATGTTTCATCACTTCCGCCGCCGTCAGCAGCGGGCTTTTTTCTGCGGTAACCAATATCGGATGCAACATTGGGGTTCCTTTCCTTTTTCAATTGTCTTCCCTGTCCTGCCCTGATAACATGCGGCAAGGCCGGCGTTTGTTTCATATAAGCCTGGGACGGGACGACACAGCACCGGAGCTTCTGCGGGAGCTGAGACTGCGAGGTCAGCGCGTAAACGGCTTTTTCAGCAGCAGACGGTTATATCCGCAGCCGGGGCGCGTCAGTTTGGCCAATTCAGGCGGCTGGCGCTTATATCCCAGTTCCGCAACAGCCAGACGGAAGAGTTCCAGCGGTTTGCGCGGATCCTGCTCCAGCCGTCCGCTTTTGCCGAAACGCACATTATAAATCGACTTGTAAACGTCTTCCGGGGGTTCCGCTTTGCGGGCGTAAGCTTCGCAATAAACGTTCAACAGCGCTTTAAGCCCGTTATCGCGCAAATCTGTCCGCGGCTTGTTTACAAAAGGCTCGCGATTGGCGAGGGCAATCAGGCGGAAGTTGGACAATGCGCCGCGGTTGACGGCGGCGGCAAGCTCGCTGACAGTCGCGTTCCCTTCCTTTTGCGCAATCAGATAGTCTTCATAGAGGCGGGCTCCGGAGGTTTCCGGATAACGCAGCCACTGCGTTACAGTATTGCGGCAGACCCGGAAAGCAAAACATTCATGCAGCAGCCATGCGGCTTCGTCAACGCTTCCGGCACGGGAAGCAAGCTCCGGCAGGCTGACATTCAGCAGTTCCGGCGTTCCCTGATATTTTTCCTCCTGCAGGCATGCCCTCACGTTAACCCTCTGTTCCAAAAGCCGGGGGAGAAAAGCCTCGACAAAATGAAACCGGCACATCAGAGGCAAGAACCCGGCGTAAATCTCTTTTCCCTGGCGCGCTAAAGCGGGAAATTCCCTGTCTGCCGGACGGACACCGACTGCATCAAGCAGCAGCGGGAACAACGCCTTTTCGCCATGCAGCATTTCGGGCGGCACTTCCCGCACATTGCGGAGCGCGTACAAAATACGCTTCTGGCAGCCGGCACAGGCATCTTTTTGCGCCGGAGAAGACAATTCCGCCGCCGCCATGCCGAGCCAGGCTACAACATCAAATATGTCGCCGGGATTGGATTGCAGCAGCACCGCAGCACAAGGAGCAAGCAAATCGCCCATTTCCCCCATCAGAAAGATATCGGCAGCAGACGGTGCGTCATCATAAAGGCCGGGACGGATACCGGAGCCGGGGTTGAAGGGTGTGTCGGATTGGATACCGGAGCCGGAAGGTGTATCGGGACGGATACCGAGGCCGGGATTGGAGGGGGTGTCGGATTGGATACCGGAGCCGGGGTTGGAGGGGGTGTCGGATTGGATACCGGGGCCGGAAAGTGTATCGGGACGGATACTGCCGCTCCGGCAAAAGCCGCGCAGCATTCGCACCATATCGGGAGCCAGCCTTTCAGGATATGCCGAGTAAATGCCGGCATCAAGATTAAAACGGGGATTTTCGGGGTTATATACCGTCCCGGCATCGCCGCGGACGCCGTTTTTAACGCGTTTCAACAGTTTCTGCGCAATGCATGCCGAATTTGCAGTGTGCTTTTTCAATGCCGCAAAGCGACAGGCAAAAGCGTATTCTTCGGCAGTATAATTGTCATACGGGAAAAATTCATTGACAAGGTTGGCTGCTTTTTCGATAATTTTCGGCGTGGCGACCGTCCGGGAAACCATCGCTTCAACATAAGGCAGGTATGCGTCTATCTCCTGCGGCGCGGCAGATAAACGGTTCTCTATCATATCCAGCAGTTTTCCGGCAACGCTCTGGTTAGCGGACGACGTCAGAATTTCGCGGCAGAAATCCGGCGTCAACGGAACGCCGGACTTGCGGCGCTCCTGCAGCATGACGCTGCAGTGCAGAGGGCTTTGCGGATTGGTTATTTCCAGTTTCATCGCCACCCCCGTTTTTCTTATTCCCTGATTTCAAACGCGCAGAAAATATCTTTTGCCAGCGACGTTCGGGACAAGACGTTTTTCATCCCTTTGGACGTAACGGCAGCAAAACGACCGATAAAGACGTTTGCCACTTCCGGCGCATTGACAGCATCTTCCAGCTCGGCAAGCGTCGTTACCTCACGGCTGCCCGCAAGATTTTTGACGACGGCCTCTTCCCCCTCGGCATGAAGCGGATATATCCGGCAGCCGCCGAATTCCTTATACGGGCGGGCCAATACAGCCTGCAGCACGACGGTTTCTATCTGCCCTTTGTCATAACGCTTTTCCATAATGCTTATCTCCCATTCAGTTTTTTGTTCAATGCCGCTTTTACCGGCAGGCCTTTTTCGTATTCGACGTTCGTCAACTGCAAAGCATCAATATTCTGCTTTTCGTTTTCGCCCATATTTTGCAGAAAATAGCAAAATTCCACGGCATTTTCATCCCCGCTGCTGCCCATTCCCATTTCTGTGTCAATGCGCAGCATCAGCGACGATACGACATGCGCATTGGTAACCCCTTCGTGCATCATCGTCTGTTTGCTCAGGTAATTGCCGATAATTTCATATTCGCCGGTCTTGTTGACCTCGTTCAGGTTGACGTAAAAGACGCCGCTTTTGCTCAATTTGGCCTTATCGTCGTCGCTGACGTCAAAGTCGGCCAGAATTAACGTATTCTGATTGGCTTTGTTATAGACTATTCCGGCGACCCCGGTCTTCTGGTTCTCGCGGTCATTGACAAAGACAACGGTGGTGAAAAAGGCGTCGTTTTTGTCAGAGGCAATTTCGCAGCTCATTTTTCCGTTGTTTACGCAGTCCTCGCCGTATTGCGCCAGCTCTTCCAGATACGCATCAACATCCAGATGCGGCGCCTCTTTGGCATATTTTTTGATATTGTGGCTGCGCATACTCTTGATGATAAAGCTGTCGGCAAACTGGTTGGCATTAATCAGGCTCTCGCGGTCAATCCTCGCACCCTCGCCGTGAACCGGAGCCATATACACCTGTTTCAAAGGCTTTTCGGCCGTGGTTTCCAAATCATAGTTCGGGACGAAAATGCTCTGCCCCTCGTTTTCCCTGGCCAGCATCTGCGTCGCTTCCAGCAGCGTATTGTCGTCAAACACGTCTTCGGCGGACAGTTTCTGCCCCTGCAATTCGTCCTTGTATTCCTCGCGGATGGACGCTATCAGCACTTCCTTAATCTCGTCAAGAGCAACGCTCGGCAGGTCTTCGGGGCGGGCATTGTAAGTCTTGGCAACGGAATCTTCGCCGACATAGCCGGCAAATTCAAAATTCAGCCCTTTGGCCGTCTGCTGCAAAGACTTCCACAGCCCCTCAATCTTTTCATAATCCGCTTTGCGGTCTTCCGAATCACGCAACAGGCTGTTGATGCTGTCAGGGATTATCATATCCTTTAATTTGACGGCGACTTCGTTTTCAAGCCTTGTGCCGCGCACCAGAAGCTGTTCCTTTTCTCGGCGGGCAATACGCTTATTCAGCTCCCACGCCACCTCTTCCTGCGTCTGCGGCTTGACGGCGCGGCCGAGCTTGGAGAAAATCCCGGCGCCGGACGACTTGCCGCGCGGCTGGTCAATCTTGGCGTGCTGATAAAGCTTGAACACATAACGCAGGTCAACGACTGCCTGATTTTCCAGATACGAGGTATAGCGTTCGGGCAGCGTTTCGTCCTTGGCGGCTTTGGTGATGATGTTTTCGGCTTCGGAAAGCAGGGCTCCGTATTGCGTCGCAACTTTAATTGTGCGGTCTATATGCCGGATATTAAACAATTCTTCCTGCGGAATCTTTTTCTTTTCTTCCGGCGTCAGCCCGACAGTGCGGAAATACATCAGCGTTTCGGCAAGCTGTTCGGGATTGCGGTCAAACGTTTCCGGATCCATCATATAAACGTGGTATGCCGGCACGCCGGTCAGGTGCTTTAAGGTACGCGACAGGTAGTCGGCCTTTTCCGCGTCGGCAATCTGACGGATGTCAATCCCCATACCCTGACGGGAAATCATCGGCTTGGTCAGTTCTTTGGCGCTTGAGCCCATATCCTCGGTCGCCTGATTGGCGGTACCGAGAAACATAAAGGTTTCGGGAATATCCGACCGCTTAATCGTGAACTCCTTGTCGTCTTCTCCCTTGAGTTTCAGTTCATCGGCTCCGGGTTCAGAGAAAAAGGCCTCAATTTTGAGCCATGCGTCAACCACAGGGCCGCGGTTTGACTCATCGCGGATGACCATGCGGCCGTAGTCGGGGGAATCCGGATCGACGAGCGCCCGCAGCAACGGCCCGTTGGAAACGACAAAACCTAAAGAGCTATGGTCTTTTTCATACGGAATGTTTTCCATTTCCATCACTTTGTCTATCACGCCTTCAACAAAAGCCGAATCGCCTTTGACCGCGTTCCAGTCAATCGCCGTGATGCGCTTTCCGTCGCGGGTTTCCTGCGTTACGACATCATTTCCGAACATCTTTTTCATGTAAGCGACGGCATTTTGGGACAATGCCTGTTCCGGGTCTATATTGCCCATTTTGACGCGGGCGTCAATCTTGCGCTGTTTGCGGGTTTCGTCAACGCTGAACGTCGTTACCTTGTACAGTTCGTCGGGATTATCTATATTGTTGCAGTCGACAACCAGCGCGCCTTTCGGGTGAACCAAAGCGCCGATGGCCTTGGTCAGGTAAGTCTTACCGTTACCGGGAGCTCCCATTGTCGTATAGCCGTAGCTTTTGCTTTCCTCCGGGGTACGCCCCTTGTCCAGGCGCAACAGCATTTCGGTCATATCTTTCATCATCGTCGGGTCGGTTACAACATTGCGGATGAGGCGGCCGTAGACGGCTTCTTTCGGTTCGTCGCGCATAGTCGGGATATAAATTGCGTCCTCTTCCGATGCCAGCCAGGTAATCTTTCCGGTAATTTTGTCGGCGATGGGAACGGGAAATTCCTCGGTACCGAATTTATGCTTATAAATTTTCGCCATTACTTTTCTCCTTTAATTATCATGGCTGCCCATTGTTTTATTTTAACATATTTTTTGCTGCCGGGCAAGAGCAGAAACGCGGCTGCCGCGGCTTAAATCCAAATATCAGCGCCTTTTCAGGGATTTTAAGGTTTCAATTATTAGTTTTTCCTTAACGCCGTTGGTCATCGGCTCTTTTATCTGACTGTGTTTCATCCTTTTTTTCAACATCTCCATAATTTTTCCGGGTATCTGGTCGCCGGAAACGATGCCGTCGACATAATCTATCCGGTCGCAGCCCTTAGCCTGCATTTCCCTGACCAGCGGCTTGGTATAATTGCTTTCCCCCTGATCCATAAAGAAACTGTCGAACGTCAGCTGTTCGTTTTTCTCCAGCATGGTTTTCAGACAGCCGTTGACATCGGTCGAACCGTAGTCGTTGTTGCCGCCGTCAGTTACGGAAAAGATATGGGTAAAGCCGCTCTTGACATGAGGGTGCTTTGCCATATCCGAGGAAACATCCTTCAAAAACTCTTTTACCGCCGGAATCAAAAAGTCGTTGCAGCCGCCCTGCCCCCGGCGAACGCTTTCCAGACGTTTCGCAATCTCTTTGGTTTTGTCGTCGGGGAGCGCTACAGTCAGCGGGTAAGGCTCGCCCATCATATAAATATAGACGTTGATTTCCTTAAAACTGCGCGCGGCTTCATACAAAATGCAGGAGATGGCCAAAGCGTTGTCAAACGGCCTGCCGGTCATGGAACCGGAACCGTCAATGAGGATTCCGAAATTAGACTGCGGAAGCTGTACTTCTTTGATTTTCTCGTCTTCAGAGTATTTATAACGGGTGCGGAAACGCTCCAAATCCTTTTTGCCGATGTTCGGGTCGCCGCGGCGAAGCTTCTGCTGGAGGGCGACGTGGCGCTGCAAATCTATGGTGCGACCGCCCTGAACCGGAATTTGGGTCATTTTTTCCTTGGTCCGTTCGTGGCCGCGGCGGACGCTGTCAAACTTGTTTTGTTTGATGATTTCGCCGATAAGCTTTTTCGCCTGGGCTATTTCGTTGGAATACTGCGCGATATATTTCTGATATTCGTCCCAATTGCCTTCGCGGTAAAAGCGTGCAGCCTGCATATTGTCTTCGCTGAGCTTGACCATATCATCAATCGAAATCAGGCTCGGCATATCGTTTTGCGGCAGATAATCCTCCAGGCTGTTTTCACTGCGCCCGTGTTGCTGACTGTCTGACGCACCGCTTTCCTGCGGCGCACCGCGACTATCAGCATTGTCGCCGCGATTGGGCAAATCATTGGCCTTCATGCCGTTTTCGCCGGCCTGCCTTTTCAATTCGCGGATGCTCTCTGCCTTTTCCAGCAACTCTTTTATCTGCCCGTCGCTGAGGCGCGGCTGATAAATGTCGGTATTCGGCAGGCGGAACTGACTGGTATCGGGAAAGCCGGAGTTACCGTGCTGCTGCGATTGATTGGAGTTGCCGGAGGACTGCGGAGAGCCGGACTGGCCGTTATCTGACTGCTGCTGACCGGTGTTGCTTTGCTGCTGTCCTGTTTCATTGCCGGAGCCCCTGCCTTGCTGATTTTGGTTTCCCATCGGCGGAGTCGGCAAAGGCGGCATACCGGGCATTCCGCTACCGGCACCCTGCCCTGACTGAGGCTGCCCCTGCCCGCTTTGTGACTGTTGAGGTTGCCCTTGCCCGCTTTGCGACTGCTGAGGCGACCCTTGTTCCTGTCCGCCCTGAGACTGGTTCGGCTGTGCGGAGGAACTGTTCTGTTGTTGCCCCGAGTTCTCCTGTTGCTGGTTTTGAGCACTGCCTTGCTGCCGGTTTGAGGTGCCTTGCCCTTCACTCTGTTCTCCCTGCTGAGAAGACGAACCATTCTGACCGGACTGCTGCTGATTCTGCATCCGGCTGACCTGATCTTCCAGCTGTTTCTCCGCCGCTTTATATATATCTTCCATGTGCGGAGCGACAAACAGGTCAAAAAACTCATCCGTCATGGCGACACGGCGGCGGCTCATTGCCGTCATCCGTTTGTTATAAATCGTTTCATTCAGGATTTTCAACCCCTTGTTCGGCTGAGAGGTTTCAAACTTATCGCAGATTTCGCGGATGCGTTCAAAACATTCGGCGGCTCCCATTTTGCGGCCGTCGGCATCTATGCCGCTCAAAAGTTCCGGATACAGGTTCAGGCTGTGCCAATCTTCCATTTTGTGGTTTTCTATCAGACCGTTATTGGCAAAAAAACTGTTGCGGGCAATGGCCTTGACGTGAGCAATGCGTTTTTCGGCGCTGGCGGCCATTTCCTTTTCGGCATCTTCCATTTTCAACGGTGCCACATATTTACGGCCGACATTGATATCCGCCTCAAGCTCGTTTAAATGCGCCCGGTCAAAATCGCCGCCGAAATTGACCGCATAACGGTTGGCATACATATTTTCCAGTTCGTCAAAAAAGTAAAAACGGTAAGTATACTCGGCTTTCAGGCGCGCCGCCTTTTTTGCCGAGGCTTTCCATGCCGGCATATCGTTGCGCGCCGCGGCTTCTTCCATTTCCTTAACCAAAGCTTCCTGCTGTTTTTGAATTTCCTCCATCCGCGGAGAATTGGTAAACTGCGTCCCTTTGGAATGGGCTATTTCGTGATTCATAGCCGTTGCGGCCGCATCAACGCCGGCAACAAGCGTCCATAACATGTCGTCAATGATAAGATTTTGTTCGGGAACAAAACAATAGCTGATATTCGGGTAGCCGTTTTCGCTCCATACCAGCCTGGTATCCTGATTTTCCACCGCGCTTTCGACAATATGTGCATGGCGCTGCAGTTCCTGCTGCATATATGACGACGAAGCGATGCGGCGCCAGATTGTACTGTGCGAAATACGGTCTGCCTGATTGCGCCGGTCCCACTTTTCCTGCATTTCAGGACGGGCGGCATATAACGCCAAAGCCGTTCCCCAGAAAAACTGCGATTCTTCGTCTTTCAGGTTCAACGGCGTTTTAAGGTCGCCGGTTTGCAGAAAATGCTCAAAATTCTCGCGATGGGACGCGAATACGGCTTTCTTATCCTCACTGTCCTGAAACATCGGCTCCAGCCGGTTCTGCAAATCACGGACATATTCTTCGCTTATATCTTCTTTACTTTTGGCGCCGAGGAATTTTTCGGAAAATTCTATCCGCAGGCGGTTCAGCGGATTTTTAACAATGTCTTTGATATGGCGGACACCGGCTTCGCGCCGGTAGTGCCCGGTATCCATAACGGCATCGGCGGCTTCTTTGTCCTGCTTTTGCAAAATCTCCTTTATCCCCATAGCAGACCTCTTTCAGGCTTTTTTTTTTACATAATTTAATATACTTTAGCATACTTTTCGGGGCTTAGCAAGATTTTTTTAGCGCGCCCGCGGCGAGAAAAAATCAGCATGCACATGGCAGGCAAACAGCATAAATCCCTGTAAAACAAAAATCAAAGCGGCGTGTGTGTGTTTTATCTTCAGGCTTGACTTGAGGTTTAAAAGGCTGTTATCTGATTTTAAATGATTTCCGGCTTTGGGGCAACTCTCAACTTTCTGGTTGAGACGCGTTACTACGAAAGGCCGTTTTTCGGAGAGAGACAAATGCTGAAATTTCCGGTTTTGAGTTTTTTGGGGGCGGCGGCGCTGTTTTTCACGGCCACGCTGACAGCCGGCATATACGGATTTAGCGCGTCTAAGCTGAACTTATGGCTGGCGCTCGGGCTGACCATGGCGTTAAACCCGCTCGGGCTTAATGGAAAAAGGACGGCGGCCTGGGGACTGTGCGCCGGTATTGCCGCGGCAGGCGCGTTTGCTCTTCCGGCGCAAATATGGAGCGTCTGGATATTTGCGGCTTTTCTGGCAATGGGCGGACTGCTGAAACGACTTTACGGCAACGACGGGATGCCTAACAATGAGGCAAAAAACGGCAACTCAGGCAATGAGAAGGCAACCGAATACGGACGGCTGATTATTTTGGCGGCGGCGTATTTCAACCTCTCATTCATCACCAATACCGGACATACCGACGTACAATACGACTTTGCATCGTGTTTTAACTATATCGAATATATTTTGGAAAACAACTTTCTGTTCTGGCAGGAAAATCCGCTATTGACCCGCCCGAGCTATTCGACCTACCACCCGATTTTGCATTTTCTGCTGGCAGCGGGAGAAATGCGGCTGGCGACGGTTCTGGAAACCGAAATGTTGAACGCGGAATTGCCTGCAATGGGCGCCGGTGCCAATATGCAGCTGGCGGCGGAAGCGACACAGGTCTGTTTTTGCTTCTATATGCTGTGGTATTATTTTCTGGCCGGAAAAATTTTGCGTTTCTTCCGGCTTTCCCGGGCGGCATACCTCGGCGGGCTGGCTTTTATCTGTTTCTTCCCGGCGTACAACGCCATCGCGGGATTTTTCAACAACGACTGCCTGTTGCTGCCGTTACAGGCGGGAACCGTCTATTACTCCCTGCTCTATTACCGTGACGGCGGGCGGAAAAATCTGGCACGTATCCTGCTGTTTGCCACCGCGGCAGCGTTGACCAAACTCTCGGGCATTATCGTCCTGCCGCTGACCGGTGCGGCTATCGCCCTCCGGCTGTGGCAGCAGCGAAAAAAACCGGAAAACGGGCGGCGGCTGACACAGACAAAAAACAAGCCGCAGAAAAACGATACGGAGGACAAACGGCTGCTGACAATACACAAGCAGCTGAAAAGCGGAGCGGAGAACAAGCGGCAGCTGGCGGAAGCCGCGGTTTTCGGCATACTGCTCGTTGCCGGGCTGAGCATCTGGCCGTTGTATCAGCACTATTTCCTCAATGTCGGGTTTGACTTTGTGCCGCCTCAGGAACATCTGTCGCTTAAAAGCTACGGCTTGTGGCAGCGGTTTAATCCGCTCGGTGCCCTGTTTTATCCGCAAATGTTTTATAATGATTTCGGCATTAACCTGTGGGAGACGATGACAAAAACGGCACTGTTCGGGCAATGGGACTTCTCTATGCGCGGGGCGGACATTATGGGGCTGATTACGACGCTGGTTCTGATTTATAAAGCCTTGCTGGTTTTGGCGGTTGTTGCGGCCGCTTATCTGGGCGTCAAGAAACGGCAAACACAGGCATTCTGGCTGACAATGATTTTACTGGCGGGGATTATCGCCGGGCAGATTATGTTCGGCCTTAAGCACCCGTATATGTGTAATCAGGATTTTCGCTATGTCGCAATTATCACGCTGCCGGTTGCGCTGCTGCTGGCACAATTTTTTGACAAGCTCTCGAATGCCGGACGGCGGACGGGGAAAACTTTTGCCTGCGGTGCAGGGCTGGCGCTGATTGCGGCGTTTGCGTTTCTTTCGGCGTTCGTCTGGTGGCGGATTTCATTCTGAGGCGGCGGGAAACAGGGCAACGAACAGCCGGACGGAAACCGGCGGAGGGAGAAAAGCCGGCAGAAATATGTTTGACAAAACCTTTAAAATATGGTATTCTTAAGGCCTAATTAAGTATAATTTAAAATTCTAAGGATTATGGAAAATTATTTTGAATTCGTGGACACGAACCGCGAGCAGTTTATGGCTTTATTAAAGAGTAATGAATTTAAATGCAACGCCGCAGGCCGCAGATTTATGGCTGAACGCGTCAAGGTATCAAAATCCCGTCCGGTTACCGTTGATATGGACACTTTACGCTATGCGGAAGAAATCGGCGGATTGAAACCCGGGTCGGAATTTAAATACCCGAATGCGCAGGGCGGAACTTCCAAAGCGGTCGTATGCTCATTGTATGACCTGCCGAAGAATATGATACATCCGTTCCTGTATTGTTTCAGCGGAATGATGACGGCGCCGCTGTTTGCGTTTGAAATCTTACGCTTTTATGCAAAGCAGACAGGACGCGTGCTGCCGTTCCTTTCTTCCGGAAAAGAAGGTAACAAGGGCTTGTTCCAGAAGCTTTTTTACCGTGAAGAAGGGCTTATCCGCAAAACGGAGTATGATACGTATTACAAACTGATGAGCCTTTTGACCGGCACGCAGTATGCATACAGGAATTATACCCCGTGCGAAGACGACGATTCCGAAGGCAACCTGATTGAGATATACAATTTTGCGGTATCTCAGGGGCTGAAAGAAGTAACGTTTGTCATCTGTTCGGGCAATCCGTTCTATGACAAACGATTGCTGGCGGAGTGGATGTGGCAGCTGAAGCAGGAAAAATTTGCCGCAGTCAAAGTCAACCTCGTGTTGGCGCATTGCCCGATTTTCCTGCCGAAAACCTTAGCGGCAGTGCCTGAAGCGAAAATATCCGAAATTTACCTCGGCTATATCGCTGCCAGCCTCGGCCCTCTTAAGAAGGATACGGTACGCTTCAACGGCGTTACCAAATCCGCAAAGCCGGAGCGTTATACCATGCCCGGCGTTTTCGGAGCGGACTGGGAAAAGTTCCGGGATATTATCGTCAACTACTCCAACATGGGGTGGCCGAACTATCAGGAAATCCTGTACGGCATTGACCATGAAGAAGCTGTTGCCAACATTATCCTGTCGGATTTGTTCGCACGCGCATCATATACGCCGGAAGAGTATGACAGAGGAATTACCTCCCTGCTCGGTGCGTATGCCGATTTTATCGGCGGTGCGTATACTCCGTGTTCACACGGAAAATTCAGAAACTTTTTGCAAAATACGCCTGATGCGCGCTATTTTGAGTAAGTTTTTGATTTTCGGCTCCCTGCGGGGAGCTTTTTTTATGGACGTAAGAGAGTCAGACCGGAAAACGGGAAACGGCGAGGGCCAGCCGGACGGGAAAAGCTGAGAAACCGGAGGAAGGCTGTGTGCGCGCGGACGGGAAAAGTGGAGAAACCGGAGAAAGGCTGTGCGCGCGCGGATGGGGAAAGTGGACAACGGCGTCCGGGCGGGAGGAGAACAGCAGCTGAGGTGGATAACCTGCCGGCAGCATTGAAAGTTTTTGCGCAGGGCTATATTATGATGCGGAATTGGGCAACGATTTTAACAATATAAGGGTTCAGACAGCAATGTGGCAGCCGGTTTTGATGATTAACGGGTTTATCATTTTCGTTTTGGGAGCATTGATGCTGCTGCCGGCAGCGGCATTGAAATACTACACCGGTTCGTTTGATGCCATTTTTATCCAAAACAGCATTCTGACGATGTTTATCGGCGGGTCGCTGTTTCTGGCAAATTACGGCAAAATAAAAAACATCTCTATCCTCCAAGGATATCTGATTACCGTTATATGCTGGTTTGCCTGCCCGCTTATCTGTGCCCTCCCCCTTTACGGCAACGGAGACATTCAAACTTACGCCGACGCTTTGTTTGAAGCGACATCCGGCCTGACGACCACAGGTTCGACCATTTTAAGCAATGTTGAGGCGCAGCCAAAATCCGTCTTGTTCTGGCGCGCCGTGCTTAACGGCATCAGCGGCGTCGGCATCGTCATTTTTGCGGTCGCGCTGATGCCTTTTCTGGGAATCGGCGGCATGCACATCTTCAACAAGGAAAACTCTGACATTGAAGAAAAATTCCTGCCCAAAATCCGCTATATCGCCAAGGACATTATTCTGGTATATGTCTTGCTGAACATCATTTGCGCGGTTTTGCTGAAATGGGCGGGCATGAACTGGTTTGACGCAATATGCCATGCGCTGGCGACGCTGTGCACGGGCGGACTTTCTACAAAAAACAATTCCGTCGCTTATTTTGACAGCCCGATGATTGAAACCATTATCGGTATTTTTATGCTGCTGGGGTCGCTGCCGATGACCTATTTTGTTTTAATTGCGAAAAAGCGAAGCTTTGCTTCCATTATTGAAAACAATCAGGTCAATACGTTTTTGAAACTGGTTTTCTGGTATATCCTGATTATCAGCGCATTTTATGCCTATACCTCAGACATTCCGTTTGTTACGGCATTCCGGAGAGCCTCTTTTAATATGATTTCGGCTATGACGACAACCGGCTTTTCCTCATATGATTTTATCCAGTGGGGTACATGGGCTGTCGCCGTTTTCTTCATTTTATTCCTGCACGGCGGCTGTACGGGTTCGACAACCGGTTCAATTAAAATTTTCCGCTGGCAGGTTATTATGGCCTTTTTCAAGAAGAACGCAACCAACTCCCTCTCGCCAAGCCAGGTAACGGTTATGAAAGCCGGCGGAAAGGTCATCGACGACAATATCGTTTCTTCGGTGTTCGTCATGGCATTCGGCTTTTTGCTTGCCATTATGCTGTTTACGCTGATTATTTCCATGACGGGAGTAGACTTTGTTACGGCGCTCGGCGCGGTTGCGGGCAATATAACCAACTCCGGCCTGGGCCTGACCGAGGCAACCGGACCGGCCGGTAGTTTTGCCGGATTTACGCCTTTTGTAAAATATATCCTGTCGTTTGTCATGGTTTTGGGGAGGCTGGAAGTTATTGCCGTCTTTGTCCTGCTGCGCAAAATCCATCTGATGTAGATTGACAAAAAGGGGATTGGATTGAAGCGGAGCTGCGGCATGCAGCAAAAAAGGTTCCTATTTTTTCAGCATCTGCCTGTGGATATAATGTTCTGATTTTTTGCAAAGTCATTAAAACAAAAGTTGATGACTTTAAACGAACGATTTAATTCAGCAATTTTTTCTAAAACGTTTATCCGGATTTTAGCCGTAACGAACGCCGTATGTCAAGTTTAAATCATTAATCCGTAATGTTTTTTTATTTTTTCGCCTTTTTAAAAAAGTAACATTTTGTTTTAACTGAATTGATGATTTTTAACGTTCGTATTTTTTCAACACATTTTCAGGACGTTTGCATAGAAACTATTCTAGGAGTTACTTTATGAAAAACAAACTTTTATTGACTACGGCTTTAGTCGGCGTCGCATTCGCAATGCCGACAATGGCTGCCGAAGAATGGGACGGGAAAACAAGTTATCTCATACCCCAAGGAGAAACCCTTGTTTTAGAAGAAAATTCTTTGGTTGAAAATATTACAAACAACGCCGATGGTATCGGCGGAGCCCTTTCTACAAGCAAGCCGAAAAATGGAGTTGAAAATCCTGGTACGCTTATCGTCAAATCAGGAACAGTATTTAAAAACAATACGGCAAAATATGATGGCGGCGCAATTGCCAACTTTGGCGTTTTAGACATTGACGGCGCTACATTTGAAGCGAACAAATCCCAAACCGAAACAACAGACAGCCAACCTGTCGGCGGCGGGGCCATCTCATTAGGCATTGATTCTAAAACGACAATCAAGAACACAAAGTTTGTCAATAATGAAACCGGTTTCAACGGCGGCGCCATCGGGACCAGACGTACTATCAACAACGGGGATATTACCAATGGTTCGCATGAAAATCACAGTCTGATTATATCTGACTCCGCCTTTATCGGAAACAAAGCGACCGGAACGACCACAGACCGGGCCGACAATAAACTTCAGGGCGGCAACGGCGGTGCAATCGCCAACTCCTTTAACAACACCCAAATCAGCAATACCGTTTTTGAAAAGAACGAAGCAATCAACGGCGGGGCGGTTTACAACCAATCCCTTTACAATACGAATAATCAGGCGCAGGAAACCGACAAAGGCGGAGACATCAAATTTGCCGATGTTACGTTTGACGGCAATAAAGCTTCAACCAACGGCGGAGCCATCTTTAACGATGCTAACACCAATGCAGAACTGTCCGGAACGGTGGTATTTTCCGGAAACGAAGCAGGAAATGCCGGCGGCGCTATTTTTGTAGCTGATGCCAGCAGTTCCATGGAAATTGCTTCCGGAGCCGTCTTCAAAAGCAATTCCGCAAAGCTCGGCGGGGCGATTTATAACAAAGGAAACCTCGGCACTCTGGATGGCGTTACCTTTGAAGACAACACTGCCGAAACAAACGGCGGCGCAATTTTGAACTCCAACGGCGGCAAAATTGCCTCTATTACAAACAGCATCTTCAAAAACAACACTTCCACGAACGGCGGCGGTGCTGCGATTTATAACAAGGGCGGTGAGATTGCCGAAATCAGCAATACTGTTTTTGAAGGCAATATTGCGGAAAAAGGAAACGGCGGCGCCATTTTTAACGGCGGCACGACAGCAGCCAACATCACACTTGACAATGTCCAGTTTATCGGCAACCAGGCGGCAAACGGCAGCGGCGGAGCTATCTCCACCAGCGGTGTCGTTAATATTGCCAACGCCACGTTTGAGAACAATTCCGCATCAACAGGCGGCGGCGCAATTAACGTTGACGGAACGGTTAAATTGAGCGGCGAAAACACCTTCTCCGGCAATAAAGTCGGCGATAAACTGAACGATATTAACCTGAATCAGAACAACGGTCAGGCCAAGGTAGACGTCAGCGGCACGCTGACGCTTGACGGAGGCATTTCCGGCGAAGGCACAACTTCTTTTGCGGATAATACGAAGCTCAATATTACTGAAAACACAACGTTTGGCGAAGATGTCGCAATCACTATCGGTGAAAACACCGAACTGGGCCTGATTGTCGACAGCGGTGAAGAATCCGCAGAGTTTGACACGAGCAAGCTGCTGGGCGAAAACGGCTTCACACTGGCAGACAACGCTTTGTATAATGCGATTGTTGGCGATGACGGAAAAGTTACCATGGAACAGAAATCCGCCGACGAAGCGGCTGCCTCTCTGGGGCTCTCCGGTTCACAGGCAGAAGCCGTTTTGGGCGCAATTTCCGGCGGTTCTTCTGACAACGCCAACTTTAACAGTTTCAGAGAAGCGTTGAACCAGCATCTGCAATCTGCCGACAAGGCGCAGGTTTCCAACGGTACCGGCGCAGCGGATTTGCTGACCGCAGACGCCAATCCGGTTATCAGATCGGTTGAAACCGGTATTCATAATATGGTATTCTCGGTTGTTTCTGATGAACTGAATGGAACTTCCGCAGCCATGGCCGAAGGAAAATCTTCCGGCGATGCCTTTAAGCAGGTTAAAGCCTGGGTAAGAGCATTGTTCAGCCACTCCGACCACGAATCGACGTCAAAAGCCAGCGGTTTTGACACGAACAGCGACGGCGTCGCCATGGGTATCGACAAGCAGCTTGACAACAGGACGAAAGTCGGCCTTGGCTATGCTTACAGCAGCACGGATATTTCCTCGGGTATTCGCGATACGGACGTTGATACGCATACCGCGTTTGTTTACGGGCAGTATAAGCCGGCAAACTGGTACATCAACACCGTTGTTGCTTATAACTGGTCTGATTACAGCGAAAAGAAAGCTGCGCTCGGATTTAACGCAAACGCTGATTATGACGTCGAATCCTGGGCTGTCCAGTCTTTGTACGGATATGAAATGCAGCTGAACGGCTATGACGTTACGCCGGAAGCCGGACTGCGCTACGCCCATATCTCGCAAGACGGATATACCGACGCTCTCGGAACGTCCGTTGCCGCCAATGACAGCGACATTCTGACCGCAATCGTCGGGGCGAAAGTTGCCAAGGATTATGCTTTGGACAGCGATACCATTATCCGTCCGGAATTGAGAGCCGCCGTTACTTATGATTTGGTTGACGACGCCAACAATTCCAACGTGGTTTTGGCTAACGGCGTTGCCTATCGCGTCAACGGCGAAAAGCTGAACCGTTTGGGATTTGAACTCGGCGCAAAAGTTGCTACCGATGTTTCTGACAACTGGGAAATCTCCCTCGCTTACGAAGGCGGTTTCCGTGAGGATTATCAGAACCATACGGGTATGCTGAACGCCAAATACAAGTTCTAAACTTCCCACTCCTCATCTAAGGGAAAAGGCAGAGAGTACAGCGGTCTCTCTGCCTTTTTTGTACATCATTCGGGAGAAGCGATGCTACCGGGGTAAATCGGATATCCTGGGGCAGATGGTTCTCCTGAGGCGGATTGGGTATTATTGGGGCTGACTGGCGCTGTTTATGAGGATTGGCGCTGTTGGAGCGGACTGGCGTTAGCACTGTTGGGGCGGATTGCTGCTGTGTATGAGGACTGATACCGGCGGGGCAAAATTCCGTGGCATTTCGCCCCGCATCCGCCGCAAAAACAAACATATACAATAAAAATGCGCAACACTTGACAAAACTGTTGACATAATTTTATTTCCGGGTGTAGGCTAAAGATGATAAAATAAGCATATGTTTCACTAAAATTTTATAAATATGGATAAATTAGGTTTTATTCCCAATCCTGAGCAGTATGCTCCGGCGGGAGACGAAGTGATTTTTGACAATTCGATTGACGCACTGGAATTTTTTCAGGACTTTTACGGCGGCAACGGCGTCGTGCTTCTGGCAAGCATATCACTCAACAACCTGGCTTGCTCCAATATGCTGGTATGGGTGTATTTTGACCTGGACGCCCAGGACATCCGTTCATTAGCACCGGTGTTTAAGCTGGACAATCCGGAAGTTTTTCATGAATGCGAATTTACCAAACTTCTGCCGCTGACTAACGAAATCTTTCTGTTTTGGCGGGAGACGCTGTATTCTACGGTGTTTACCTCTGCCGGAGAAGTTGCGATAAAGAAAGTCCGGGCGGTTTTGTCTGAAGCAGATATGCTCAATATCCTCAGGCTTGAAGGGGCTTTTGAGGCGGAAGACGTTTATCCGGTGGAGCTTTATTCGCTGCAACAAGAGAAATTCGCCTGTATCTGCTGGTCGATTGAACAAAAGGAAAAGGACACTGATGACGTTGTCTGGCATCCGGTTTGCAAAGACGACGAAAAGCTGCTGGACGCTTTTGACGGAGATACTCTCACCGAATATCCGGTAGAACTCGGCGAAACGGCGACTATCGGCGGCGAGCTGTTTAAGCTCTGTTATAATGCGGCTGAAGGAAAACACTTTGAAAAAGTTTCGGCGCAGCAAAATGCCCTGAAAACCGCAGCCGGCGAGAAATTCCGCATTATTCCCGGACAACACCGGCAGCCCGGATGCCAAAAGACGGCAATGAGCGGATTTTCACAAAAAAGCGGCGGTTCCGTAAACGGCAACAATGTACAAAAGGAAACCAGAGCTGCTGCCGGAAACGGATTTGCAACCGTAAAAATGCAGACCGATACGGCGAACGGGAAACCGAAAATCATTCAGTTCAAACCCAAACGCTGAAAGCTGCGAGGTTATAGACTGACGAAACTCGGAGCTGTTGGAGACATACATTTGAACTGTCGGGGACATAAAACGGAGATTTTATGAGAAAGGGCGGAACTACCGCCCTTTTTTGTGCCTTTCGTTTAGAATACAACCGCAACATAAAAAAATTCTTGCAGGCAGACCTTATATTCTTGTGCACTGCTTTATTCTTGTGTACTGCTATCTTCTTGTGCACTATCTTCTTGCGCACAGGCCTTATTTCGATGTCGATCCCAAACCGCCGTTGCGTCTTGCCGTAGCGTTATCGTCAAATGTGATGCCGAAAGGCAGAAAAATCCCCTGACAGACCGAGGCGCCGGCTTTCAGCTCCAGAACCTTACCGCCATTGCAATCGTTGGTCATCTTTACAAAAATATGTCCTTCATTGTCCGAGTAATAATAATCGCCATCAATTATCCCAATCGTATTGTCCATTTGCAGGCGGTATTTAAAACCCAACCCGGATTTGGGCATAACGCCCAAAAACCAGCCGTCTTCCATTCTGACGCGTATTCCCGTCGGCAATAGAAAATTTTCCTTCGGTTTCAGGGAGATATCTACCGGCGTGTAAAAATCGTATCCGGCAGAACCGGACGTTGCCCGGGAGGGAAGCCGGATACTGTCATATATGCGCCGGATTTCAGCGTCATCCGTCAGAAAAGTGTTTTTCCATGCCGTTTCAAACTGATTGAAACTGACTTTGGCAAATTCGGCTATACGGGGCATATTTTTCTCCTTAGTACAGTTTATCAAAACAAAGCCGGAACGGGAACTGCACCGGCAAACTTCCCGTGGCGGCGGAATTGCAGCGATTGTTGCGCCCTGATGCCGGAAAACCGGCAGCTATGGCGTTTCCGCACGTCTAAATTTGCGGCAATTATGGCGGCCTGCCGACGACTTGACAAGAAAAATGCTTGCTTTTTCCTCATTTATTCTTTATGATGCGTTTAAAAATCAATTATTGTTTCACTTAAATACATTTTTATGAATAATTTTGTAAAAAGAATTTGGTTTGGGGCCTTGTTGCGCCCGCAGTGTTGGATTTGTGCCGCCGTTAATCATCAGATTGTCGGCGGAGCCATAGCCGTTTTGCTGTTTCTGCTTACCGGCTGGTTTGCAACGGCAGGATTTGTGGCGTTGTTCGTTTTTCTGTTTATGGTACATCTTATCATCTTTCCGGAAAAGACCTATACCCTGCAGATGGAGGACAAAACGCTCTTTATTGCAATTTATGCTTCCGACTTTGCCAGACGGCACAGGAAAGACAGTAAACGCAAACGCTTCATCATCAGAACTATCGCATGCCACGCCGACGGTTTTTGCGAAACGGTATGGCCGGACAGCGAAGTGTTCGGATATGACGACAGCCTGTGCCGCTACGGCATTTTTCTGGCTAAGCCTTATCCCGCTACATGGGCCGTTGTCTGCAACGGATTTGAAGACGGGCGTTTTCTGGGACGGAAACTCTGCAATTATGTTTTTGCCGAACGGATAGCGGCCGGAAAAAACCTTCTGATTTTTTTCCACGGCACAGTTATGTTCCCTGTTGAAACCGTTACTTTCAGCGTTGACCCGGATTTGTCCTGCAAACCCGGAAGCGTTGTTTTTCAGGAAATTTCGCCGTCAGGCCTGCCCGAGCTTTCTGCTGACAAGGCGGATAAAACAAGCGGAAGGTTTCTGCTTTGTCAGAATGAAGCAGGCTCAACGCTTTTCAAGTGTTGCCTTGCTCAAAACGGTATGCCGGCAGCCTATCACGTATCGGCTGAAGACATTTGCCTGAACAAACACTGACGCATTCATAAGCACTGACGCTTTTGCTGCCGTTCTTTTCCTAAACGCCCCTTAAACGGGGCGTTTTTTTGCAGGAGATTTGCGTCGTGCTCCTTAAAAAATATTATGGGCAGGAGGTTTGCCTCGCACTCCTTAAAAACAGAACATTATTGGCCGGATGTTTACATCGCACTCTTTTTTCAACAAGCAGAACATAATTAGAACGTTTTTATTGACAAAGAGGTTCGGCAATACTAAGATGACTATGAAACAAGATTTTGAAACTATACGGCTGGCACATATTCCGAGGCTATGATGAAACACTATATTGCCCTTGCAGACTGCGACTGTTTTTTCGTTTCGGCGGAGCGGGCTTTCAATCCGCGGCTTGACGGGCGGGCGGTGGCGGTTCTTTCCAACAACGACGGCTGCGTCATTTCGCGGTCGAGAGAAGCCAAAGCGCTGGGGTTGAAGATGGGCGAACCTTATTTTATGGCCAAGAAACGCCTGCCGCAGGTTTTGTATGTCCGTGCCAATCACGATCTTTACCGCAGTATTTCGGCAAAAGTCATGGCTAAGTTCAAATCGTTTACGCCGGACGTCGAAGTCTGTTCGGTGGACGAAGCTTATCTTAACCTGACCGGAACTAAGCTGCTTTACCGGCAGAATTACATCAAAACGGCACAAATGATCAGGCAGGCGGTGTGGGATGAACTGCACATTCCGGTTTCCATCGGCCTGTCGACGACAAAAACGCTGGCCAAACTTGCCAGCGACAAAGCCAAAAATGCAGGCGGCGTTTTTGCCATCGGGTCGGCGGAACGAAATAAGATTCTGGCGCAGACGCTGATTGCGGACGTTTCCGGCGTGGGAAGAAAGCTGCTTCTGAAAATGCGGGAAGAGTGCATTTTTACCGCTTTGGACTTTGTAATGCGCCCGGATTACTGGGTTAAGGCGAGGTTCGGAACGCATGGGGCGGATTTGAAAGCGGAACTGTCGGGAATTCCCCTGTTTAAGGTGGAACCGGACGACAAGGCTCCGCTTTCCATTCAGCAAACTTCCGCCCTCAGGGAATTCAGCAGCGACATTGCCGTCCTGAAAACGGATTTGTGCCGCCATATCCATACCGCCTGCCGCAAAGCCCGCAGCGAAGGCGCCAAGGCCGCCGCCATTGAAGTCATGCTCCGAACCAAAGATTTTAAGGTGGTAACGGCACGCGCAAAACTTGACTTTGCCAGCAATCAGGAAACGGAAATCACGCCCCCTGCCCTGCGGCTGCTGACGCAGCTGTTCACGCCGGCTGTCGTCTGGCGCAGCACGGGAATTACCCTGACGGGACTGGTTTACGGAGAACGCGAACAGCTTGACCTGTTTCAACCGGCGAAAAAAAGCGACGACCGGCTGGGGAGCATTCTGGATGAACTGGAAGAAAAATTCGGCAAAAACATTGTCCATTTAGGATAAAGCCGGGAGATATAACCGGAAAGGCACTGAAAGCTGATTTCCAGGAAAAGACGACCGCAAATTGCAGAAACTGAAATTAAAAACCGGCAGAGAAAGACTGGCACTGTGCCGTATTTTATGATTGACCAAGGGCGAAAAATATGGTATATTAAAAGCGTGATGAATATTGTGATGTTGATTAGTTTGAAAATTATTGTTTTAATTATAACAGGGATTACTGTTAGTTTGGAGAGATTTAGGACGCGCAGGGATTGTTTACGGCTCAAGCAATGGGTTGTTTACGGTTTTTGCAGGTTCACTTATTAAAATTCGGTTTAGAAGGCGGTTAGCTTGCGCTGATGCTCCTACGCGGAGAGATGACCTGGGTTTTATGAGTTAAAATAAGTTTTGAAGAGCTGACAAGTGCTTTGTTTTCTAAAATCATATATTATGGCAACAGTAGATTTCACGAGCATGATCTTGTCTATGAGAGAGAAACTGACAAAACCGTTATTGATTATAACGGTCTTGTTTATTGTCGCAGCATTTTACCTCGGTTGGGGTTTTTGGCTGGTGGCTGCCATACTTTTGGTATTTGTAACCTTTATTAACGGTATGTATGTTATCATGCCGGGACATGCGGGTTATAAGATTACGCTGGGAGCCATGGCGAACAAGAGTTTTTCTGCCGGTTTCGGCTGGATGATTCCGTTTATCTCTTCAATGAGTGAAGTGGACATCACCCGCCAGCGCCATCAGGATACAAACAACATGAAGAACAAAGAAAGACGCGATATCGCGTTGACTTATGTTCTGACGTGGAATTTGAATCCTGCTCATGTGCATACTCTCCACGCAACAATCGGAGAGAATGACTACATTAGTAAGGCATTATGCCCGCAGCTTGATGCCGCTTTTACCGAAGTGGTGGCTGAAAAGACCTACGAGGACATCAACGGCAAACTTGCCGAGTTGTCATCAGAAGTCAAGGCCAATTTCGAACCGCGCTATGACCATTCTTTGTTTGAAAATGTTGAACTGAACATTATCAATGTTCAATTTGACAAAGATTACGAAGATGCCGTCAGCGAAATGGCTAAGGTCGAAATGCAGAGAAAAATTGTTGAGGAAAAGGCCGAACAGCTGAAAATCTCAACAAAAGCGCAGGCAGAAGCCCGCGAAATGCAGGCAGACGGTGAAGCCGCTTACGTTCGTAAGATGGCAGAAGCTGAGGCTGAAGCTATGAAACTGAAGGGAGCTTCCGAGAACGAAGTACGGGAAAAGCTGGGAGAAATCCTCAAAGCCCATCCTGAACTTATCAAGGAAGTTTTGGCGAAGAATTTCCCGAAGGTCTACGGTGGCGGAAACGTTACCCCGATGATGGATCTTGGAGATTTGCTTGGCAAATAATATCCTTTATCCCTGTTAGAAAGGTTCCCTGTGCGTCTGCACAGAGAACCTTTTTTTTGTAATCGTGCGACTATCCCGGTTTTGCGGCTGCCCCGCCAAATACAGAAGGCGGCGGCAAGCAAACGGGATGCGATTATTTTTCGCCGTCGCGCAGAACGTCTATTGCCCGCTGCAGCTGGATTTCTTCAACTGCGTATAGCGGCATGCCGTTCAGTACCAAGGTCGGAACGCTCTTCATGCCGATTTTGTCGGCAGTCGCTTTTATGCTCTGCAGGATATTTTTAGTTTCGTCAGAAGCATAGTCTTTTTTAAACTTTGCCATATCCAGCTTTAAGTTGCGCGCAAGCTTGTCGATCACCGGTTCGTTGACAACCCGTTCCGCCATCAGGCCGGAATACATTTCCAAAAACTTGCCCTGATTATGCGCGGCAACGGCGGCTTTGGCTGCCAGTTCCGAATTCGGCGACAGGAAAGACACCGGTTTGAAAACGACTTTTACGTCCGGATTTTTCTTAATGATATTTTCAATGCGCGGCGCCATCTGGCGGCAGTAGCCGCAGGAGAAGTCAAAGAACTCGACCAGCGTAAACTTCCCTTTCGGGTTGCCGGCATACAGTTCGGCACGGTTGATGTCTTCGGCGTATTTCTGATAGGTTTCCGCCTGTGCCAGAAGCTTTTTCTGTTCTTCCTGCTGCTGATAGATTTGCAGCGCTCCGACGATAATCGGAGGATTGTCCATCAAAACGTCTGCAACCTTCTGTTCCAGCGGAGTCAGTTCCTTTTCGCTTTCGGCCTTTTTCGTATCGGCATCGGCACGGAATTTGACCAAAGCATCATACGCTATCTGCGGATTTTTCTTCAAAACGCTGACAACAGCTTTGGCAATTTCTTCTTCCGACGCGTCGTCAAAACTTCCCGCTGCGACGGCATTGGCGGAAAATGCAAGCATTACCGACAGAGCCGTTGCTGACAATAATTTAATTTTTCTCATGTTTTTCCCTCTCTAAAATTAACTAACCTTACGGTTTGTTGGGTTAAATCTTTTGCCGGATAACGGCTTTTTAATGGCTTTTTTCCGGTTTTCCCGCCGCGGAGCGGCTATGACCGGCGCATGCCGCTACCTGCAGGTGTCATGGTTAAATTCACAAATGCCAAGTTCATTCTTGCCTTTGTCCAGATAACGGATGCGGACGTTAATCCCGTCATTAATAAACATCGGCTTGAGTCTGGGACACATCTCCTGATAGGCTTTGCCGCAGGCTTCGGTTTTTATGCTGTTTTGCAAAGCCGTTTTTTCTTTGGCTGACATTGCCGCCATATCGATATCGGCTTCATAGATATAGGCAATGGCTTTGTCCTTGTATTCAATGTCCGTCCAAGTCGTCGCCTCGTCGATTTTCTTCGGCAGGGTTTTCTTTATCGTATCCAGCATAAAGCCAATCTGCTTTTCACGCTCGGCGGCAGCATTTTTCTCCTGTTCTGCGGCTGCTGCGGCATCGGCCTTTGCCTTGGCTTCTGCTTCAGCTGCGGCCTTTTTGGCAGCTTTTTCTTCCGGCGTTTCGTTTATTTCCGCCAGCAGACTTTTCAGGCTTTCATCTTCGGAAACGGACAAGTCCAATTCAGCGGGAAGCTCCGGTTCCCCAGAAACAGACAAATCCGTCTCAGCAGAGTGCGCCGCCCCTTCGGAAACAGCTGAGGCCTCGTTCTTTGTTGAAGCAGCCGATGCCGGGGCTGGAGTATCCGATGCAAGGGCTGGAGTATCTGATGCGGGCGTAACAGTATCCGGTGCAGGCACTGAAGTATCCGATGCGGGTGCAGCGGCATCTTCTTTGGTTAAAGAGGAACCGGACGACGGTAAGTCCGTATCCGAGGCCGTTTTATCCGGAGATAAAACGTCAGCCGCAGGCATTACATCTTCCCGGGTCAGCTTTTTCGGTTCTTCATCCAAGCCGGAAAAGCTGTCATCAAAAGTAAAATCATCATCAAAATCCAGCTCATAATTTGCCATTTCCTGCAAGGCGCTGTTTACATCGCTCAATGACTTCAACTCGTCACGGGGCTCTTTGCCCTTATCATCGGCGGCCGTATCTGCCGGAGCGGCCGAGGCCCGGGCCGGAAGTTTTTTATCCGCGACCGCGGCATCAAACCCTTCCGCCTCAATGATATTGGCACGGAAATTTTCAAACTGGTGGCTCAAATATTCTTCCAACGACAGCTTACCGTCCTTGTTGTCATCCATCTTATGAAAATCGGCTACAAAAATGGCTTTGGTCGCCTGCAGCTGTTCGGCCGCGGTCAGCGCCTGCGCCTGCCCCGCAGACGCGGCAGCCAGCGAAACGGAAAATAAAAGCAGATATTTTTTCATCGGCAAAAACCTTATAAAATTAGTCTTCCATAAGGAAATATTTGCACGGATAATCTTAAATTTTCTTTAACGGGCGGAAATTATTTGCGCCGTCGAAGAATGTTACGGAGGGAGTCAATTTTTGATATGCGGCGGCATATTGCTTAAGCCCCGCGGCTCGTTCCAAAATCAGCTGTTCGGGCACAAAACGGTTTATCTTTTTGGCGCGTTCGGCGGCACGGTTTATCGCAAGCTTTGTATCGCAGACGATAAAGTCGACGGCGGTGCGGTAGCCTTTGCGGCGGATATTCTTAAACAGCTCAAGATGGGCGGCATTGGTACCGCTGTGCTCAAACATGATATTCAGGTGCAGGTTGACGGCACGGCGCAGCAGTTCGTAGCCGATAATCCGCGCGGTCATTTCATGGTTTTTAAACGCAACGACATTGCCGTACAATGCCAAATCCCGCTGATATGCCGGCAGAGAAACCATAATCTTGTCAAAACTAAGAAACAGGAAATTCTGCGGCAAATGCGCGGCACAAAACGTGCTTTTGCCGGAACCGGGGATTCCGGATATCTGCCGCAATTCCGGCTGAGCCGAGGGGACAAGCCCCTGCAGGCTCTGCTTTATCAAAGCCTCTGTTTCGGGCGTTTTTACCGCTTTGTAATCGGCATTTATAAGCTGATTAAGCGAGGGCATCAACACTTTCAACATCAGTCCATCTCCGACTATCCAATCTTTAAACCGCCAAAGGTTCGGTTTCCGCCAGTTCATCCAGCAGCGCAAACGTTTCGGACGCTATCATCAGCTCTTCGTTGGCGGGAATGACATATACTTTGACTTTGCTCTGCGGAGCGGAAATTTCCGCCGGCGCAGGGCGGGCTCTGTTCTTTTCCCCGTCAAGCTCTATACCAAGATACGCCAGACGGGCGCAGAGCTTTTCACGGACAAGCGAAGCGTTTTCACCGATGCCGGCGGTGAATATCAGGGCGTCCACGCCGCCCAGAACCGCCACGTAAGACCCGATGGTTTTGAGCAGGGAATAAACAAACGCATCTATCGCAAAAGCGCAGTTTTCATCGCCTTTGGCGGCATTTTCAATAATATCGCGCATATCAGAATGCCCGCAGGAAAGCCCGTATAAACCGCTCTGTTTGTTAAACATCGCGTTTACCTCGTCGGCGGTTTTGCCCTGCGTTTTCATAATATGCAACGGAATATACGGATCCATATCGCCGGCGCGGGTCGCCATCATAATCCCGGCAGACGGCGTATATCCCATCGTGGTGTCAACGCTTTTGCCGTCTTTAATCGCGGTTACGGACGCGCCGCCGCCGAGGTGGCAGCAGATAAAGCGCCCCGCACGCCCAAACAATTCCGCCGCTTTTTGCGCGGCGTAATTGTGCGACGTACCGTGAAAACCGTAACGGCGGATACGTTCCTTTTCATAATATTCGCGAGGAATGGCATAAGTAAACGCAGGCTGTTCCATGCTTTGATGGAAAGCGCTGTCAAACGTTGCCACCTGCAAAACGCCGGGCAAAAGTTCGGTCATCGCCTCAACGCCGTGCACAAACGCAGGCCCGTGCAAAGGCAGCAGCGGCAGCGTGTCATAGATTTTTGCCATAACGTCATCATCGATAATCACCGAACGGTCGAAATATTCGCCGCCATGTCCCATACGATGCCCCACGGCCGACAATTCGGCGGCATTTTTCAGAAAACGGTGGGAGAGATAGTCCAATATGGCTTTTATAGCGTCTTTATGATCCGTTACCGGACATTCGCAGGAGAACTCATATCCGTTATCGGCGCGGACGACAATTTTGGAACCGGGCAGCCCGATACGGTCGACCATACCTTTTGCCAGAACCCGATGAAAACCTTGCTCCATCTCAAACAGCTGGAATTTTACGGTGGTGGAACCGGAGTTCAGAACCAGAATTTTTTCCATATATTTTACTTTCTGCCGTTAATATTGCCGCAGTTTATAGCACAAAATTATGTTTTTGGCAACAAAAAAATTCCGGCAGCGGGGAAGAAATCCGAAAACAACACTTGCAATGCGCAAAAAAAGCGAGTATTGTCGGGGCGGTCGGGGTATACGGGCGTATGGCTGCAGGACGTTCCAACCGGCACCAAAATACAATTTATCTTTATCAAAGCGGAGCAGCAGATGAAAGAAGCAAGCAGAGTTCAGGCCGTTATTGAAGCATTGGAAGAAATTTTGCAGGACAAGCGGCCGGCTGACAATATTCTGGACAAATATTTCAAGGACCGGCGCTACATCGGTTCCAAAGACCGGCGCTTTATCGCCGATACGGTATGGAAGATTATCCGCAGCCGCATGAAATATTCCGAAGCGCTGGGCAGCGCCTTTTCGGCGCGGACGGCGGCGGCGCTCTGTTTTGCCCAAGAAGACCTTGACCTCCTTTTCAACGGAGAGGAATACGCCCCGGCACCGCTCAGCAAAGAGGAAAAAGCGGCTTTGAAGGCGGCGGAACAGTTTGAAGATTTTTCGGAAGCCGCGCTGTATGAATGCCCGCAATGGCTGTTTGAAAAAATCGGCAACACACGCCTGCTTGACGCGTTGAACACGACGGCGCCGGCAGATGTCCGCGCCAACCTGACCGACCGCGACCACGCCCGCGAGCGCCTCAAAAAAGAAGGGTTGTTTTTTTCACCGACACCGTTTTCCCCCATCGGCCTGCGCTCGGAAGACAGGGTTAATCTCAACAACTGCATGACCTATCAGGACGGCGAAATTGAAGTAATGGATGAAGCATCGCAGCTTATCTCCCTGTTGTGCCGCGTCAAGGCGCATCATAAAATAATTGACTATTGCGCCGGAGCAGGCGGAAAAGCGCTGGCGTTCGGCTCGCTCCTGCACAACGACGGGCTGATTTGGGCACACGACATAAACGAAGAACGGCTCGGGCGCATTAAAAAACGGGCGGAAAGGCTGGACATTCTTAACATAAAGACCATAAAGAATGTCCAAGACAAAGACTACACCCGTTTTATCATCGACGCCCCCTGCTCCGGCAGCGGCACCTGGCGGCGGACGCCGGACGCCAAATTCCGCATTACGCCGCAACGGCTGCGGGAAATACTCGGCATCCAGGCTGAAATTCTTGAATTCGGCGCGGAGCATACCGCTGCGGGCGGACGCCTGATTTACATTACCTGCTCGGTTCTTCCGGAAGAAAACGAAAGACAAATCGAATCTTTTCTGGCGAAACATCCCGAATTCAGCCCGATTGACCACAAAGAACTTTGGCGGGAAACGCTGGACATTCCGCTGTATCCGTTTGATGATACGAGATGGCTGAAATTTTCGCCGCTTAATACCAAAACCGACGGCTTTTTCTTCTGTGCCATGAAAAAGGCTGTTGCCGAAAGTTAAACCAAAGCGGACGATGCAGCGCGACACTTACAGAGGTGCAGGGCGAAACTTACAGAGATACAGCGCGACACTTACAGCGATGTGGTTAAGTTCGTTTTCCGGCTTGATTTTCTGCGGCAACTTTTTTATCCTGTTTTTAACAAATATACCGGACTGGGCAAAACGATAAAAAAGGAAACAGCGAGCAACGATGATTTTATACCTGATGAGACACGGGCAGACGGACTGGAACGCAGAAGAAAAAGTACAGGGCTGGAATGACACGCCGCTTAACGAAACCGGCGCAGAGCAGGCTCGGGCTGCAGCAGGGAAGCTCAGCGGGGAAAAGATTGAAACGATTTATGCAAGCGATTTGAAACGCGCCAGAAAAAGTGCCGACATTATCAGCGGCATACTTGATTTGCCGGTGCACTATACCAAAAGGCTGCGCGAGATGAATTTCGGCAAGGCTGAAGGGCTGAAAAAAAACGATTTGGAAGCGGTCTTTCCCTATATCTATCAGGCTTTCAACGACATCAAAAACCCCGAACGCTACGATATCGGCTACCCCGGCGGGGAAACGACCGGCGCAGTGCAGCAGCGTTTTATGAAATTTATCAACAAACTGTTTGAAGAAGGGCGGGAGCGCGTGCTGCTGGTTACGCACGGAATGCTCATCCGCATTTTTGCCGAAATATGCCTGAAAAAGACCATCCGACTCGAAAACGGTTCCGTCTTGCGGGTGGCTTTTGACGAAAAAACAAAAAAATTCAAATCAGCCAAGGTTCTGTTTTAGCCCGCCCGGGACGAAGCGCAGGAACCCCAGAACGATGCGCAGGAGCCCCAGAACGATGCGCAGGCAAAATCTTTATTGCAACTATAGTGAAACGGAGAATTTAACAGTATGATAAAACATAAACATGATGCCTCTTTAGAGGGCAGCAACACATCTGCATCTCCGTTAAAGCAGAACAGCGGCCATAAGGTTTCCGAAAATTTGAGCAAAAGTGCTTCCGGCGATTGCGACGGATTTTGGAGAACATCGCTAAGAAAGCTGGAAATATTTTTTGACTGGAAAAGTTGCAGCACCAGACACGAATTTTGATGTGCTGTGTCTGTAATTATTTTCTCTACGCCTTATTATCTTTGATGTCTTTGGGTTTATCTTATCCTAATTGGCATTTATTTCTAGCACTCCCCTGCATATTATTCTATACTGCTTTGGTGGCGAGGCGGTTGAATGACATCAGAGGGCTATCAATGGCCAAATATATATGGGGCATCTTTTGGATTTGGGTTATCATCAGCTATCCTTTCCGTACGGCAGCCGGCATATATGCTGATGTCATCTGCGGCACTCTTGCACTCTTTTTCTACATAGCTGCTTTTGTCAAGGGGAAAACGACGCATCCGATAAGCAAATCCGACTACACAAAAAACTTCTTCGCCATCTCTGTCTTCTTCTTTCTTTCCTTTATTTTGATGATAATGGGTTTGCTTTCCCCTCACTCCCCACTTTTCCTCAAGCTGTTTTTCCCATACTTGCGCTTTTGCAAAACGGCTACTCCATGTCTAGGCGACGGTAAGTACATTTATTGCGACAGTATACTCGGTAATTGCGAGGAGTTTTTCTAAATTTTCCAAACTTCGGTCAATCAAGAAAACTGTGATTTAAAAAGCAACCGGGGTTGCCATTAAAATAAATATGATTATTATGTATTTGATTTTTAATTTTTTTGAGAGGGAAAAATGGTTAGTAAAAAGGCTTCGGCCGATGATGTAAAAAAGACAGCGGTTCAAACCGCAGCAGACGAAAACGCGCCCCAAAGCGCCGCAACCAAAAGAACTGCTTCAAAGCAGGCAGTTTCCAAGACTGCCAAGGAAAATGCATCTAAGACGGCAAAAAGCTCCGCGGCTAAAACAGCAAAAGTTTCCGCGGCAAAAGCTCCTGCAAAAAGCGGCGCGGACAAGGCATCCGCCGCAAAAAACACCGTGAAAGCCGCTGCTAAAACTTCGGCATCAAAAAAGACGGCTAAGGCTGCCGACAGCAAAGAAACCAATATCCCCGAGGCGGAAAATCATGACATCATCAGCGAAGTCATGACGATTAAATCGCGCAACGAAGAGAAAAAGGCCGCCAAACCCGCGGCTGCGCAAACCGCGAAAAAAGCGGCAGCAAAATCAATGCCGGCGGAAGGGGTTGAAGAAAAAGGCCGCAAAGCGGTTCCCGAAAACAGCAAACGGGCGGCAGTCAAAGAAAACGCCAAAATTGCCGAAGCAAAAAAATTTCTTGAAATGAAAGAAAGCGCCGATGCGGCCGGCAATGTGTCGGAAAACGGCGAAAGCGAACTCTGCGGCGGCGCATTCTGCGCCTGGGCCCGCGCTTACAAAAACCTGTTTAACTTCAAGGGCAGAACATCCAGATTTGAATTTTGGAGTTCCATGCTGATTAATATGTTTGTTATTCTTCTGCTGGTTTCCGGAGTTGCTTTTGCTATGCCGCATGCCCATAAGATAACGACAGTTCTGGCAATTTTATTTTATATTGCAGAGGTATTCTTTTATTTATCGCTGTTTGTCAGAAGGCTGCACGACGCCGGCTATGGCGCATGGAAAGGATTTTTCCGTCCGTTTGTCCTTTACTGGCTGTTAACAGGCATTTTGTCGGCTGCAGGGACTGCATACGCTTTGCAGGGCGGCAAGATTTACAGCGGCTTTTCAACCGGAGAAAGCTTTATTATACTGGGGTGCGGCGCGGCAACGCTGCTGGTTATGATGTTTTACGGCTATTACAGCCTGAAAATCTTCATTGCGGCAGGTTTCTTCGAGGAAGAACGCGGAGCCAACCAGTATGGCACAGCCTCCTTTTATGATGCCGGGCACAAGGCAAAAAGCCTCAGGTATGCTGCCATTTATCTGTTGTTCCTGCTTGTCGGCTATTTGACGTACTTTATGTCAACCTACATGGATGCTGTTGAGAGAGGCGGGTATAACGGCTATTATTAGCCGCTATTTCATCCCGGAGAGATAATCGACAATTTCAAATAAACCAGTTTAAGCTTCCGGGCTTAAACTGGTTTATTTTGGTAGCCGAGCGAAGACTTTAGTAAAACTTTTTAGTAAAACTTTCTCAACCGACATCAGGCAAAACCGGCCGCAGCTGTTCAGGCTTATCTTTTGGCAACTCATCCTGATCCGAAAGCTGTTTTTACTTTCTGTCTGCGGTATTTTATTCTTCTGCCAGCGCACGCAGGACAATATCTACCATTGCTGCCGCTTTTTCAGGGACATTTTGCCAAAACATACGATATTCTTCCTCCTGATTTCGAGTACCGACGACATCGCTGATTATCCGCAGCGACAAAAACGGCCGACGTTCATTCAAATAGCAGGCTTGCGCGACAGCCGCACTTTCCATATCCACAGCCAGAGCTTCCGGAAACTCGCCCTTGATTGTCTGCAAACGGCGGAGATCGGTTAAAAACCGATCTCCGGTTACGGTCAGACCGCGTTTGAAGTACCCTGAGGGAACGGCCGCAATTATTTTTTCCATCATTTCGGGACGGGGTTCAAAATACAGCGGCAACCCCTGTACCTGCCCGCGCTGGTTAGGCTCACCGCACCAGACATCGTGATAGCAGACTTTTTCTGCCAAAACAATATCCCCCTGCCGCAAAGAAGTATCAATTCCGCCGGCAAGCCCCGTCGATATAACCAAATCCGCACCGGCATCGCATGCCTTTTGGGCTGCCAGCGCCGCATTCACTTTACCGATACCGGCTTTTACGAGCAGAATATTCCTGCCATATACGTGAGCGCGTGGATAATCGCCGTTTTCATCAAAATCGTACAATTTCCGAACCGAATCATATTCGCTTTCCATTGCCGTAATTATTGCCGTTGTTGTCATGCTCCTTACCTTCCCTTCTGTTACTTCCGGCTGAAAAGACATCTGCCATCAATTATATTTACGGACAATGCCGTACAATATCCCTTGGATTTTCAGCCGGTCTGCCGTCAGTTTTATCGGTTCATAATCCTTATTGCAGGGCAAAAGCCAGACTTCATTCCCGGATTTGCGGTCAAGCACTTTCAGGGTGGCCTCTTCATTATCAACCAGAGCAACGACAATCTGCCCGTTATCGGCACGGTCGGCACGACGGATAATTGCCGTATCACCGTCAAAAATTCCGGCTTCCACCATAGACTCACCTTCTATCGTCAGCGCATAAAGCTCAGACTGGGTAGAAAAGCTTTTGGGGATATAAATATATTCCGACGGATTGGCGATGGCTTCAATCGGCGTTCCGGCAGCAATCTTTCCGTATAAAGGTATCATCAGCGAAAACTCGGTTTCTCCGTTGTCATTAGCAAAAACTTCCTGTCCTGCGAGGCCGTCCTTTGAAGACTGCCCGGCATTCAAACACGCGTCCAAACGGTTTTCATGATGAGGTTCAACCTGAGGCATTTTCAGAACTTCCAGCGCTCGCGCCTTATGTGCAAGCTTGCGGATAAAGCCGCGTTCTTCCAATGCATTTATCAACGCATGGATGCCGGACTTCGACTTCAGCCCGACAGCTTCTTTCATCTCCTCAAAAGACGGCGAATGGCCGGTTTCTTTAATAAAATTATCAATATATACAAGCAAGTTGTGTTGTTTTGGCGTTAACATCTTCCCTCCGTCATTTTTAATTTTGTTCTACTTTAGTTCTTATTTTTATGATTGTCAAGCGCTTTTTTTTGCAGTTTGGACGGCAGAGCGGCGTAAGAAATTACGATGGCGGGAAACGAAACGCAGATATTAACGGCAGGCAGTGGCAGAATGCAATGCGCCGACATTAACGTCAGGGTATATGGAACGCGAAGCACCGATATTAACGGCAAGAGGCAAGACGGCGGAGATATTCTTCCCGCGGCAGCCTATATCCGCAGCGCAGGAGTTCCCGCGATACCAATCCCCTCTCCAACAGCAGGCGGCGGGTCTGCATCACGTTGTAACTTATCTGGCGGTCGGTCTTCTGCGGATGTTCGTAGCCATAAGTGCGATGCTGGATGGCGCGGAGGATTTTCAGTACTGCCGCGGTTTTAATATCTGTTCCGGCCAGTTCCGCGGCAACGTTCGGATAGGAATACACCAGGCTGAGCGGCAATATCCTCTTATACGCTTCGGGATATGTGCCCAAACCGATATCGAAACGGGGCTGGTTCTTAACCCGGTACGGATGTGCCATACAATTGCCGATAATGATGTCGGCGGCGATGCCGTTTAAATTGTCATAGGAAAAATAGCGGTCATACTCGTTTTGGCTCGGCCGGTACGAAGGCATTATGAAATTGACGCCAAAGCAGTTCCCTTCGTCTTCCATTTTCTGAAACGCCCAGGCGAACTCGGTAGCAATCCGGGTTTGATAAACGGGATAGCCGAACATGACAAACTTCACCTCCCGCGCACCGAAAATCTTGTTTTTGATTTCTGCCAGACGCGCAATATTGTCTTCGGTCGAAATATCATACGGCACACTGACGCATTCGTCGATAATCTCATGCGAAACGCCCATTGCCTTAAAATAGCGGCGGTACATTTCCTGTTCGGAACCGACGTTGTAAATTAATGACGAATCGGTAAAGTCCGAATTTCCCTGATTGTCCGTCAGACCTAAAAAAATCAGCTTTACCGCCCGGCCGGTGCGGCGAAAATGGTTAAACCAGGCAAAAACAGCCGGACTGGCGGCACCGGGATGCCCGGAAAAGACGACAAAAGCGTCCGTATCGTCCGGCAATCCGGAATAATCGCAGCCGAAAACTTTTCGCCGGCAGCCGGAAAAAGCAATGACCTGTCCGGCTTTTATGCGGCCTTTTTCTTCCGCTCTGAGAATAGTCTTTTTTTCTGCCGGTGTAAACAAAAACTCAGGTATCAGGTGCCGGGATATCTGCGCCGTGCGGGCAGCCCGAACCGCCGCTCCGATTTCAAAATCAGGCGCACAGACCAGCTTTGCTGCATATCCGGCATATTCCGCAAAGACGGCAAACTCCTCCCGGTGGTGCCCGCGGCGGCGCCACTCGGCAGCATAATCCTTATAAACGGGTGCCCTGCCCGCAAGAACGTCGGAAACTATTTTTTCATAAACACTGGCTTGATGCGGCATTTCTGCTCCTGCACGGCAAACGGATTGAACTTCAGATTCAGGCACGAGTGTGCCGTACTTTGAGTTGATTTTAGCGCCTATAGCTTAAATAATCGTAAATTCGGGGAATGTATTAGGATATTCTTAACTTTTTACAGACTAAAGAGAGAGGATAATGACGGAGGGAAATATGAGCGTGTATAAATATAAGGCATTCAAGTCCGGCAGCAAGGTTTCACGGCTAATCATTTTTCTGCACGGATACAACAGCTGCATTGAAGACGTTGAACCTTTTGCAGAGATGCTGTTGCAGCATTTGGACAATACGCTGGTCGTTATGCCCGAGGCGGACACGCAGAGCGAACGCAATCCGCTGAAAAAACAGTGGTATGCCCTTGTTGACGTTGACCCTGACCGCAAACGGCGCAAACCGGAGACGCCAACAGACGAAATTGTGGAGATTTATAATCGCACCGGCCCCCGCATCAGCGAGACGGCGAAAAAGATGAATGCTTTTATCAGCAGCCTGCAAAAAGAGCTTAAAATCAAAAACAAAGACACTTATGTCATGGGATTTTCACAGGGAGCCATGCTCGCAATGTATGTCGGGCTGACCCGGAAATACGAATTGGGCGGCGTTTTTCCTTTTGCCGGCATCGTCTGCGGCAAAGACATGCTGGAAAAAGAACTGGCATCGCGGCCGGGCGTTTATCTGTTTCACGGCACGAGCGACCTTTCGGTGCAGTATAAGACGCTTGACTTTACCAAGGAATGGCTTGACCGGCACGATATTGACTGGGAGGCTATTGAATACGACGGCATTGAGCACCGCCTGATTGAAGACGAGATGAAAGACGCCGCCGAGATTATCAATCGCAGGTATGCATAAGTACCGGCATATAAAGGCTAAAAGTGCCGTTTGTACCGCATACCGGCAGAAAAAAGCGAGAAGGCTATGGTTTTAGAACTTAAAAAATCCCCTACCCTGCAAGATTTTCAATCGTATGTCCGGCAGATGAAACAGGAACGCGGATTCAATACGACGGATAAGTTTTACGAATGCTGCCTGTTTGCCGAAGAAGCCGGCGAAGTTATTTCTGCCGTACGCAAAAACGCAAAGGGCGGTTCGGTCGGCAGCGGTTCAGCCGTCAGCAATGTTGCAGAGGAGCTTGCCGACGTATTCATTTATGTCTGTTCGCTGGCAAATATGCACGGCATTGATTTGGAGCAGGCTTTTCGCGATAAAGAAGAAAAAACAAGCTGCGCACCTGGAAACGGCTATAGGCAGCAATCGGGACTGCTTCGGGTACGGGACTGCTTTAATCCGAATTGCTTGGGGTGCGGGACTGTTTTTGAGTATGTACGGGATGGTTGTGAGGAGGGGCGGCTATGGTTCGACATTCTGCCGCAGCCAGTCCAGAATTTCTTTAAACCGGCGGGCGGAAGCAGCCGAACTCAGATGGTCGGCAGTTATTTTCTGCGCCGCAACAATTTTAGCGCGGGAAATTTCGGGATTTTGCAGATAATAATCGACAAGGCCGGGAAAATCGCTTTCTTTTTCATACATAATCACATTGTCGCCATAGATTTCTTTTACTGCCGGATTTGACGGCATTATGACCAAAGCACCGGCGGCAGCGGCTTCCGCCGTTTCGGCGGGAACCATTTTGGCGGCAGGCGTTTCGGGATCGGCGTATACGGCAGCGATAAAAGCGCGGGAAAGCTCCCTGCCCTTTTCCGCCGGCGTTCCCTGCGGCACCAGCTGCGGCAGCCCGTTTTCCCAAAAGCGGCCCATAAACCATACGCTGCCCTGCACCGTACTGTTTTGGGCGTTCAGGCTTCCGGCCAACAGCGACGGCTTGTTGTTTCCGCTTTGCTTTTTCAGGCTCTCGGCCAACGGCGATGATTTATTATTATCGCCGTAATAAACCAGCGGATAGACCTTATATCCGGGCTGAAAAACCGTTTCCGGCGCGTAAAAATCCGTCGTATTCACCCCGACAGTAAACATTGCCGTTCTTATATTGCTGCGGGCATAATGCTCATACAGCTCACGGTACGGAGTCAACACAACAGGAAACTTTTTCAGCCCGCGCCAGTCAAACGGATAATAGTCTTCATTATAGATAAAATTCCATGCCGCCGGGGACGTCTCCAACTGAGAGGCAAACTCAGGCGGACGAAACCACAAGCCGACCGTCCCGGCTGCCGGCAAGGACGAAGAATTCAATTTAACTTCGTAGCCTAACCGCTTTAATTCGCGGATAAAACCTGTTTCACGGGAATCGGGAACAGGGGATTTGGCATAAACATAAACAATGTCTTTTTTAACCGCCAAAAACGGCAGGGCGCAAAGCGCCGCTGCCGCAATGGCTGCCAACAGCCCCAAAACCGTCTTTTGAGCCGCCGGCAATTTCATCTCAGAGCTTCTTTTCGTTAATCAGAAACTCGACCAATCCGTTCATACGCTGTACGAACATATCGGCATTATATTCCGAAACGGCGATTTTATATGCCTTTTCGGCTTTTTCGGCACGCGCTTTCGGATCATTGAGATACTGATTGTATAAAGCCTTCAGTTCATCCGCGTTTTTGAACATCGGAATCGAATCACCGAAAACGGCTTCGATTTCCTTGTTGTACGGCGCAATCATAAAGCCTTTGCTTGCGGCAATGTCATAAACGCGCGACGGGATCATGCCGATTTGCGACTCGTGTTCGGAAACGTTGACGAGATTGATTTTCGCCGACGAGAAATAAGCACCGAGGTCATTGTCGTGAATATATTCGCCTTTGATATAGGAATCGTCGATATTTCCAGCCCAGAAACGGCCGAATATTTCCAGCGGCAGCTTGGCTTCCACCGCGGCAGCAACCGCAGGGCTCGGGCGTTCGTTATCGCCGACATACAGCAAATCGCGCTCCAATTCGGGTTTCGGCGCCGGATAGAATACGGACGGATCCGTCAGTTCCGGAATATACGCCGCAGCATATCCGCTGCCGAGCAGATAGTTGTAGAAATCGCGCGAAGACGTAGCCACGCCGTCATAAACCTTGATTTCATTCTCAAACAGAGAATCGTAGTCGCGGATATAGACGATATTAACCGCCTTTTTGTTGGTCTTTACCTCATTAAACGGACCGTAGCCGCGGATATACAGGTTTACGCCGGCATCGGCTGCCGTATCCGGATACAGATTGTCTTCGGTAGCCGACACAACGTTATAACCGACGCGGGCAAATGCCTTTTCCATCGCCGCATTGACGTCGGCACGCCCCATCGTGCGATACTGCCGCAGTTCGCCGATACGCAGCGCCAGCTTGTTCAAATCGGCCTTTACCGAGCTGCCTTTCATCGCCACCAGGCCGACAATCAGCGCCAGCAGGATGACGGTCAGGACGGAAAGGATTATCTTCATAGTCTTGTCACTCATCGTTTTCTCCCTTATATTGCATTCTGCCTGTCAGTTTATGCGCTTTGCCGGGCGGCACAAGACAAAAACTTTTTATTTACACAGCTTTTAGCATTTGACATCGGCAAATTCTCTCCCTAAATATAATTTGTTTGAAACAATTTGAAAAGGACGAAAAAGTAATGAAATACATTTGCACAGTCTGCGGACAGGTTATCGAAAGCGATACCATGCCGGAAGTATGTCCGGTCTGCGGCGCCAAAACGTTTAAGGTTATGGACGAAGAAAACAAGGCTTATGCCGACGAACACAGAATCGGCGTTGCCAAAGGTCTGGACGAACGCATTGTCGCCGGCCTGCGCGAACACTTCACCGGCGAATGCAGCGAAGTCGGCATGTATCTGGCGATGAGCCGCCAGGCCGACCGCGAAGGCTATCCGGAAATTGCCGAAGCCTTCAAGCGCTATGCTTTTGAGGAAGCAGACCATGCCGCACGCATCGCCGAGATGCTGGGCGAAGTCGTTACCGACTCTACGGAAAAGAACGTTGAAATGCGCGCGGCGGCAGAATTCGGCGCCTGCGACGGCAAGAAGCAGATTGCCACGCTGGCCAAGGAACTCGGCTACGACGCCGTTCACGACAGCATTCACGAAATGGCCAAAGACGAAGCCCGCCACGGCAGAGGCTTTGACGGCCTGCTGAAGCGCTACTTCAACAAATAAGGCGCTGAGAAGCGGTTTTCCTAACCGGCGCAGCCGGTACAGGGGAAAGTATTTATAAATAAAAGCCAGCTGCGTCATAAACCGGCCGGCTTTTATTTTATATATTCCGAGACAGTTTTTATTTCTGCCTGATTTTCAAAAACGGAATAAAGCCGAAAAGATAATGACGCACTTTTCCATGCTTGCTGACTTTTCTGTATACGGGCAAAACCCCGAATAATTTACAGACTGTTGTCTGTCCGGCATTTTTATCATCAATCTCAAGCAATGGAAAAATATCAAATAAAAGAAAATCCCGGCGGCTTGAAATCTTTTGCAAGACGGCTTTTTCTTCCCTTCGCCCATAACGCTTTTCGTGAATGCGCCCCAATTCTTCCGCCAAAAGCTGTTTGTGCGTCGAACTTATTCCGTCGAGATAAAAATTTGCAACATACCGTTCCCAATGCCGGAACAGGCAGCCATTGTTTACAAACATAAGCCACTTATCCATGTCGGCGGCAATCCTGAAAGTTTCATCATACATGCCAAAACGCCGAAACAGACGGCTCCGGATAAAAGATGCCTGATGATTGACCGATTTATTGTAAAAAAATACCTTATCTACGACATCGGGAAATTCTGATTTTCTGACACCCCCGTCTGGAAGCATCCGGTTGAAATCACCATAGATGACATCTGCTGCCGGGTTATCTCCGGCAAAACGCAAAAAATCTCCGACAATACAGTTATCGGCAAACGTATCGCCGCCGTTCATAAAATTTATCCATTTCCCTTTTGCCAGGCGTATCCCTTTGTTCATCGCATCATATATGCCGTTGTCCGGTTCCGATATCAGAATATCAATACGTTCTTTGTAGTATTTTATCACCTCCAAAGAACCGTCCGTCGACCCGCCGTCAACCACAATCCATTCAAAATCCTGACAAGACTGGCTGACAATGCTTTCGCAGGTGCGCCCTATATCCTTTTCATTATAGCACACGGTAACAATTGAAAGCTGCATTTACTCCCCCTTTCCCTTTTCTTCATACGTCAGCAGGATTTTTTTGCGTTTGGCATAGTCCCACTCCCAAATTTTTTTCTTCATTGTTTCCGGATATGCAAGCTTCGCCTCTGGCTTTATCCTTTTATAGCGGTATAATCCAAGCCACTTGCCACGCCCCAAGGGTATATGCACATTCAGCTTACAGTCAAAGTCATTAATCCAAGAAGCCTGAAAATGATGAACGCAAAAACTATCCGGCGTATCCACGCAAAAATACCAATCGGGATAAATGCGGGACTTGTTATCAATCTCAATTATCCGTTCATTGCTGTAGACGTTCACTATACCATATTTTTGGAACACAGGCACCAACCGAACCGTATTCGGCGTCAAATCCGGAATTCTGTTTTTGGGTATAAAATCAAGATTTTCATAAACAGACAGCATATCTTTTATAATCCCATTGCCTGCCGCAGCGCCTATCACCGCCGTACCGATACTCTCAAAACGCCCGTGCTTTTCCGAACCGATAAAGAAATCCCCCTCCAACAGCGGGGAAAACGTTTTTCTGACTTCGACATCGGTATCCAAATAAATTCCCCCTTCTTTATACAAAGCAAAAAGACGGAAGACATCCGATACAAAAGCCCATTTTTTCGCCTCATAAGCCTGCCGGACATACCGGTTATCGGAAAAACGGAATAAATCTTTTTCCGACCATTCGCGAATTTCATAATCGGGGAGAACTTTTTTCCAGCTTTCCATGCAAAAACGTATCTTTTCGTTTTTCGGGGAGCCGCCGAACTAGCAATAATGGATAATTTTGGGAATCATCGTCATTCCCCTTTCAGCTTGACGGCTGAGCGATAACTGACCAGCGGCAGGCAGGCAAAGAGGAGGATTTGGGTTCGGCCAGCATTGCGGACAATGCGCAGCAGAGGGATAAAACCAAACAACTTCCAGGTTCCGGTATAGCGCGCCCGTTTTTCAAATTCGCGGTACAATGCCGGGTTTTCTGCCTGCACCATAGCGCGGACAGCGTACGACGCATCGTGCATCTTCTGATTTTGCACAATAGAGGTATTGCTCTCGTGCCAACGGTAATGCAACAGGATATCGGGCAGGTTATAAAACTCCGTATGCGGCAGCAGCCGGCACCACAGCGCATAGTCTTCCGCCGGGCTGAATTCTTCTTCATACCGGATATGATGCTGTTGTAAAACGCTTTTTCTTATCATTGCCGCAGGGTGCGTCAGGGCGCAGACCGTCATCAGTGACAATTTAATCGCATGGCTGGTTTCGGGATTATGCGATGCTTTATTTTGGGGGATTTTCAAAACCCGGCCGCTGACAACGCCGACTTCAGGGCGGGCGTCCAGATATGCGGTCTCCTTTTCAAGCCTTTCGGGGAGCGAAATGTCGTCATGGTCCATAACCGCAAGATATTCCCCGCGCGCCATATCAATCAGGAGGTTGCGGCTGGCCGATATGCCGAGATTGGCCGGATTGCGGGAATATCTTATCCGGCCGTCGGCATAGCTTTTTATGACGGCTTCGGCGGTTCTGTCCTCGGGACAGTCGTCCAGCAGCAGCAGTTCAAAATCGCGAAAAGTCTGCGACAAAATACTGTCGATACAAGCGCGCAGATATTCTTCCCGCGGGCGGTAAACCGGCACCAGAACCGAAACTTTCGGCGCCGGCGTTTCTTTGTTTATAGTTTGGTTATTCATCAGGTATCCTAAAAACTGTTGAAAAAATACGAAC
>UMHU01034687.1_pt1 | contig 73310 bp, 71 predicted proteins | sample 1965591 | NCBI WGS metagenome assembly UMHU01 (sample SAMEA4836101, study PRJEB28245) | human gut metagenome | biome: gut microbiome; material: fecal sample | place: Denmark | collected 2008
TTGCCTAATGTATATCCGATACTAAAGCAGGTTAAGCCGAAGCACACTACTGCTATGAAGTCAATAATATTCATTGGCTTAGCCCTCCTTTCCACTGGATTCTTTTACAGGTTTCTATGTAATCAGCGGGTCACAGTCCCTCTGGAGAAGGACTAACCGCCTACCGTTATGGTAGCACCCATGTTTCGATTGTAATAGTTAAAAATTATCGGTGCACTATAAAGTTGGTATAGAAGTATCTAGTATCTACAGAAGAGAATCGGTTTGAGTATTCTCCGGTGCCAAAACGGTACCAAGAAATCAGGCGAATCAAAATAGGTGGTGTAATTCAACCGTTTTTCACTGTATTTTGGAGAGAAAACCATAAAAACATGAGGTAAAACCGAATTAAAGTATCGTGCTTATAGACGAATAGAGCTTATTCAAATGTTTAATGAGAGAGATCTGGATCTTATTATCATGATGGAAAATAATGCCCTAAAAGGCCCTTCTCTTTTGTTAAAAACATACCCTCTCATCAAGTATTATCATAAAGATACTTCTTTAGAATCTCTTCCATTACTCTATGATACATCTACAGAGTATAAGAATATAGAAACAGAAATAGAACAGTTACTTTTAAAAGCATGTATGAAAGAAGGTTATGAACCAGAGTCCTTATTGTAAGTACTTATCTTATTCTCCTACAGATAGGGCTTCTTCTTTATATCTCTATTATCATGATGAGCCTCATCAAATCATTCATAATATTATTCAGGTGCTTAAAAAGCATGCCTTCTAGGCATGCTCGTTTTATTCTAATTCAAATGCTCCAGTATATAACTGATAATACTGACCTTTCTGTTTAATTAAGTCCTCATGAGAACCACGTTCAATAATATGACCATGATCTAATACCATGATAACATCTGAATTCTGTACAGTAGACAATCTATGTGCAATAACAAATACAGTACGTCCCTTCATTAAAGCATCCATACCCTTTTGTACAATTGCTTCTGTACGTGTATCAATAGAAGATGTTGCTTCATCCATGATCATAACAGGTGGATCTGCCACAGCAGCTCTTGCAATCGCAATAAGCTGTCTTTGACCTTGTGATAAACTTGCCCCATTACCAGTCAACATTGTGTTATAACCATCTGGTAAACGAGTAATGAAATCATCAGCACCCGCAAGCTTTGCAGCTTCAATACATTGTTCATCAGTTGCTTCTAGATAACCATAACGGATATTATCCATAACTGTACCAGTAAAGAGGTTTGTATCCTGTAAGATAATACCAAGTGATCTTCTTAAATCAGGCTTTTTGATTTTATTGATGTTAATACCGTCATATCTGATCTTACCATCTTCAATATCATAGAATCTGTTAATAAGATTAGTAATAGTTGTCTTACCAGCACCAGTAGCCCCTACAAAGGCTACTTTCTGACCAGGCTTTGCATATAATGTGATGTTATGAAGAATCATCTTATTAGGATTATAAGCGAAATCTACATCATGCATTTCTACATCGCCTTCAAGTCTTGTATAAGTCACAGTACCATCTTCATGTGGATGTTTCCATGCCCACATTTCAGTACGTTCAGTTGTTTCTACTAATTCACCATTTTCTTCTTTAGCATTCACTAAAGTAACATAACCTTCATCAAATTCAGGTTCTTCATCTAATAATCCAAAGATACGACTAGCCCCTGCTAGACCCATAACAACAGAGTTGATCTGCTGAGAAATCTGACCAATCTGACCAGTGAACTGCTTAGTCATATTTAAGAATGGAACAACGATAGAAATATTAAGTGCCATACCAGATAAAGATACATTTGGTGTCTTTAGATAAAGAAGAACACCTCCTGTTAAGGCAATTAATACATAAAGAATATTACCCATGTTATGAAGAACAGGCATCAAGATATTCGCAAATGTATTGGCTTTTCTAGATGCTTCAAACCAAGCATTGTTTACTCTATCAAACCCTTCGATTGCATCTTCTTCATGGTTAAATACTTTGATAACCTTCTGCCCATTCATCATTTCTTCGATATAACCTTCAGTTGCACCAAGAGTCTGCTGCTGTTTAATAAAGAATCTTGAACTCTTAGAACCAAAATTCTTAGTAATAAAGAACATGATAACACAGCCAATTAATACAACCCCTGTTAACCAGAAGCTATAGTAGATCATGATACAAAATACTGTTAGAAGTACAATAGAAGTCTGCATCAATGCAGGTAATGACTGAGAAATAAGCTGTCTTAATGTATCAGTATCATTTGTATAAATAGACATGATATCCCCATGTGCATTTGTATCAAAATAACGGATTGGAAGACTTTCCATTCTAGCAAACATCTTTTCTCTGAATTTCATTAATGAACCCTGAGTAACTACAGCCATTAAACGGTTATATGTAAATGAAGCAATTAATGAAAGAATATAAAGAATAAGTAATACAGTTACAAATGATAATACTTCAGGCTTAGCATGTAGCCAGTCTTTTGTACGCCAGTATTTTTCAATAACAGCAATGATATTCTGCATAAAAACAGATGGAATAGAGCTGACAACAGAATTAAATAGAATTAATGCAATAATAATAGGTAGAAGAACAGGATAGAATTCAAAGAGTGTTTTAATGAGACGTGTAAATGTGTTCTTCTTATTACCACGATTATTTTTCATCCTGTTCACCTCCCTTGTTTTGTGAATAGTATACTTCTTGATAAATTGGATTTGATGCAAGAAGTTCATCATGAGTACCGATTGCTTCAACAGAACCATTATTCATGATAATAATCTGATCTGCATCCTGTACACTTGAAACTCTTTGTGCAATGATGATTTTTGTAGTTTCAGGAATAAACTTCTTAAATCCTGCTCTAATAATAGCATCTGTTTTAGTATCTACAGCACTTGTAGAGTCATCAAGAATTAAAATTTTAGGTTTCTTAAGTAATGCACGAGCAATACATAATCTCTGTTTCTGACCACCAGAAACGTTAGTACCACCCTGTTCAATATGTGTATCATATTTATCTGGGAACTGTTCAATAAATTCATCAGCACATGCAAGATGACATGCTTCTTCTATTTCTTCGTCTGTGGCATCTTTATTACCCCAGCGTAAGTTTTCTTTAATAGAACCAGAGAATAAGACATTCTTCTGTAATACAACAGAGACTGCATCTCTTAAAGTGACTAAGTCATAGTCTTTTACATTTACACCACCGACTTTAACTTCACCTTCAGTCACATCATATAGACGTGAAATAAGGTTAACAAGTGATGTTTTAGAAGAACCTGTTCCTCCTAGAACACCAATAGTCTGTCCTGATTTAATATGTAGATTAATATTTTCAAGAGCATAACGATCAGCACGCTTAGAATATTTAAATGATACATTATCAAAATCAATAGAACCATCATTTACTTCATAAATAGGATTTTCTGGATTAGAAATAGTACGTTTTTCTTCTAATACAGCAACAATACGTTCACATGATTCAATAGAGATAGTCACCATTACAAAGATCATTGATAACATCATCAAGCTCATAAGAATCTGGAAACTATAAGTAAGTAATGAAGACAACTGTCCAACCTGAATGATATTACCACCAAAATTAACAACCAAATAAGAACCAAAAGTAAGTACGAAGATCATTACAACATAAAGACAGAACTGCATCATTGGGTTATTTAATGCAAGAATCTTTTCAGCTCTTGTGAAATCACCACAAACATCTTCTGCCGCTTCATTGAATTTCTTCTTTTCAAAGTCCTCACGTACAAATGATTTTACAACTCTAATACCGTTGATATTTTCCTGTACTGAATTATTTAAGTTATCGTATTTCTTAAATACTTTTCTAAATAAAGGCATTGTCTTCTTAATAACAAGTCCTAAACCAATACCAAGTACTGGAATAGTAAATAAGAAAATCAACGCAAGTCGACCACCCATAATAAATCCCATGACCAATGAGAAGATCAACATAAGTGGAGCACGTACAACTGTACGAATAATCATCATATAAGCCATCTGAACGTTAGTGACATCAGTTGTCATACGAGTTACAAGTGAAGATGCACTAAAACGGTCAATGTTTTCAAATGAGAAGTTCTGAACTGCAACAAACAAGTCTTTACGTAAATTCTTACCAAAACCAGCTGAAGCATTGGCTGCTTTAATACCTGCAAGAGCCCCAAATAGGAGTGAGAAACAGGCCATGATAATAAGTATCACACCATATCTCATAATAACAGAGAGATCACAGCCATTCTGCATTCTATTGACTAGATTTGCGACCATTAATGGAATAATACATTCTACTAATGCTTCAAAAGCCACAAGAACAGGTGTCAAAATTGAATCTCTCTTGTATTCACGAATACTTTTCTTAAGCACACGAATTATATTCATATTATTTCCCCTTTCATTCATTTTCTAGATTTGAATAGACTTTACTAAGAAGATCAGCTAAAGTATCAATTTCTTCCTGTGTTAACCCACTCACCATCAAACGATTTGCCTGCGCTATATTATGTCTTACTTGTGCACAATGGCTTTCACCTTTTTGTGATAAACAGGCAATTTTAATTCGCTTATCCTTCGGATCATCACAACAATCAATCAGATTCTTTTCCTGAAGTCTTCTAAGAAGTCCCGCAGTTGTTGATTGAGCTACATGTAAATCCTTCTCAATCTCCTTAAAGGTCATTCTCTGATCAGGTGCGTCCTGTAATTTCAATAAAACATGGGACTGCATTAAAGTTAATCCTTCTTTTCTTAAAGAATTATTTGCACGCTTCTTTAAACAGTCATTAATATGCTTAATATAGCCTACTGCTTCACTTTCTCTCATCAGTTTACCTCCTTCTGCGCATTAGAATGATAGTACACTTTTAATTCAATGTCAATAGCATACTATTAAATATCAAATTATAAAAAAAGAAGGACTTAGTCCTTCTTCTCAGCCTTGGATTCACAATAATAACATCTATAGATACGTTTCTCTCTATTTGCAAGATAGAACACCTGATCTAAATCTCTTTCTACAGATGTAATACATCTTGGGTTCTTACATTTAGCCACATTAATGATTTTTTCTGGAAGCTGTAATTTCTTCTTTTCTACTGTTTCACCATTCTTAATAATAGAAACAGTAATATTAGGATCAATATAACCTAATACATCTAAATCAACATCAAAATCGTTATCAATCTTGATGATATCTTTCTTACCCATCTTATTAGAACGGCAATTCATGATAATCGCAACCTGACAATCTAACTTACCTAGATCAAGAGCATCATATACTTCTTTTGCTTTACCAGCTGCAATATGGTCAATCACAATACCATTTTTAATACTGTCTATTCTCATAATCTTTCCACCTCATTCTGTAATCCTAATAAGCTTAAGATCAATGCCATACGGATAAAACGTCCATTATGAGCCTGTCTGAAATAAGCAGCTCTTGGATCTGCATCGACTTCAGTCTTGATTTCATTGACACGTGGAAGTGGATGCATAATAATCATATCTTTCTTTGCAGCCTGTAATTTTTCTTCATCTAAGATATAAGTATCTCTTAAACGGATATAATCCTGTTCATTGAAGAAACGTTCCTGCTGTACTCTTGTCATATAAAGAATATCTAATTCTGGCATAACTTCTTCCATGCTACGTACTTCTTTATATTCAATACCCATTAGATCAAGAATGTCTTCTTTTAAGTATTCAGGAAGTTTTAATTCATCTGGAGAGATAAATACAAACTTAGTACCTTCATAACGTGACATTGCTTTTAATAATGAATGAACTGTACGTCCAAACTTCAAGTCACCACAGAAACCTACTGTAAGGTTCTTTAAAGTGCCTTTTTCTCTCTGAATAGTTAATAAGTCAGTTAATGTCTGAGTAGGGTGATTATGTCCTCCATCACCTGCATTAATTAAAGGTACAGTGCATGTTGATGAAGCCACAACTGGAGCACCTTCCTTTGGATGACGCATTGCGATAATATCACAATAGCCGCTAACTACATGAATTGTATCTGATACTGTTTCTCCCTTAGAAGCACTAGATACGTTTGCAGTTGGGAATCCTAATACCTTTCCTCCAAGTGATAACATAGCACTTTCAAAAGATAGTCTTGTACGTGTACTAGGTTCGAAGAATAGTGTTGCAAGAATCTTATGTGCACATACGTCCTGATAACGTGTACGGTCTTTGATGATATCGTTTGCGAGTGCGATTAAATCATCAATTTCTTCAACAGATAAGTCCATTGGATCAATAATGAATTTTTTCATGGTGAGCTCCTTCTTTATAAACTTGTTTTAATTCCTATCTATTATATCACAGCCCCTCTATTTAAACAGTTTTTTCTAATAAAAACGTTTAATTGATATATTAACCATATTATTATGATATAGGTAAGGAGAAAGATTATGACTGAAAAAGAGAAAATGTTGAAAGAAATGTTGTATAATGCCAACCACGATAAAGATCTACTTAAAGAAAGAACAATCGCAAAAGATTTATGTTTCAAATTCAATCAGCTGATGCCTTCTGATGTAGAGAATCAAAAGAAACTATTAAAGGAACTACTTGGACAAATAGATGATACCGCATCGATTCTAGCATCTTTCTGGTGTGATTATGGTTATAACATCAAGGTAGGAAAGAACTTCTTTGCGAATCATAATACTGTCATTATTGATTGTGCTCCAGTAACTTTTGGAGATAATGTCTTTATCGCACCTAACTGTGGTTTTTATACTGCAGGACATCCAATTGATACAAAACGTAGAAATCAAGGACTTGAATTTGCTTATCCTATTACAATAGGAAATAATGTCTGGATTGGTGCAGGCGTTCAAGTGATGCCTGGAGTCACTATCGGAGATAATGTTGTCATTGGTGGAGGCAGTGTTGTTGTAAAGGATATTCCTAGCAACAGTGTAGCCGTAGGTAATCCATGCCATGTGATAAGAGAAATAACTGATAAAGACGAACAAACAAATTGAAATCATTATTAAAAAAGGATGTCACTGACATCCTTTTTAGTCATTTTGAGGCATAAAACCAGATAAGCTTTCAGCCAATGTAGAAATAGGCATTGTCTGTACAATGACATGACCTGGTCCCTTGACTACTGTGTTAAAGAATCCTTCTCCTCCTAGAAACTTATTCTTTATACCTTTTACAGAAACAACATCAATATGACAAGATGAACTCATTGCCACAAGGTTACCTGTATTCACAACCATCTCTTCACCAGGTTCAAGGTCATATTCTATAGCTGTACCATCTATCTCAATAAATAGTAAACCTGAGCCAAAATATCTATTCATGATGAACCCTTCTCCACCAAAAAATCCTATTGTACCTTTTTTAGAAAAAGAGATTTCTCTTTTTACTGTTTCTTCACTTGCAAGATAAGAAGACTTCTGAACAATAATATCTCCCTGGCTCACATCATACACAAGTATGTCACCAGGAAAAGAAGATCCTAAGGCAATCATACTAGGCTGTGTCGCTGTATATTTATTCAAGAAAAGTGTTTCTCCTGAAAAAGCACGGCCAAATAGAGATTTCATACCACCTGATACAGTATCCATAGTTAGAGCTGGTTTCATCCATACCATTGCACCACTATCTGTCAAAATAGATTCACCTTGATCTAGATGAAGTATTGCGACAGGAAGTGGTTTTCCTTTAATTTCATACTTCATATAATTTTCTCCTACTGATCTAATTTTAATTCATAAATTGCATCTGCTAAACCATCAGCATCTGGGTCCTTGAAGAAGCATGTTCCAATAGCTTTTAATTTATCAGGCGCATTTTCTGCAACGACACCAATTTCACATGCATCAATCATTTGGAAATCATTCATAGAATCTCCAAAACCGATTGTATCCTTCATATCTCCATGATAATAATCTACAACACGTCTCACACCATCTGCTTTTGTACAGTTCTTTAAGATGATTTCACCATTAATGAAATCATCTTCATATTTAGAGAATGTCACAATATTAAACATTGGTGCAATATACTTTACACAATCATAAAAAGCGATCGGATCAGGGGCAATAAAACCAATCTTAGTGACACCTGTCTTTTCTAAATCAAATTGAGAGACAGGAATACGGTTTTCTTCCTGACGTTTTAATTCAAAGAATCTCTGTAATTCTACATTATCCCCAAATTCCTTATTGTGTCTCTTGTCAAAGAATTCATTCACACCTGGTGTCTGATAAATAGCATGTTCAGTTTCTAGACAGAATAAGACACCATGATTCACAAAGAGTGTCATCATTTCTGAAAGAGTATATTGATCCATGTAGTTCTTAAAGATATACTTTCCATCTACCTGGACAAATCCTCCTGCACTTGCCACAATACCATCTATTGGTAATGCTTTGACATCACCTACAATAGAAGTAGGTGCTCTACCTGTACATAAGAATACTTTATTTCCTGCATCCTTTGCTGCTTGAATCGCTTCTTTAGTTTTTTCTGTTATATGTCTTGATTTTCCTACTAATGTACCATCAATATCAAAAAATAAAAATTTACTCATATACTACTCCATAATCTCATCAATCAATATAGGTTTTTCTACCTTTTCTTTACTAAAATGGAATGCACTTAATAATTCTTCTTTTCTTTCTTGTGTCCATTTACCATTATCATGAACAGTCACTAATGGTTCTCCCTGTTCTACATAATCACCAATCTTCTTATGTAGAATTAAACCAACGCTATGATCAATTTCATCTGTGACTGTTTCTCTTCCTCCACCTAGACGCATTGATACTAGTCCAAGAGTTAATGCCTCTAGATCTTCAATATATCCTGTTTCAGGTGCATAAACATCAAATATATGTTCTGCCATTGTAAACTTTTCAGGATAAAGAATATAATCGCTGTCTCCACCCTGTGCTTTTACCATTGCTTCTAAAGCATGTAATGCTTTCTTAGAAGAAATGGCGTCTTCTAGCATCTTTCTAGCTTCAGTCACTGTTTCTGCCTTTTGAGCCATCATCAACATTGTACTTCCTGCAGTTAAACATAATTCTAATAAATCCTCAGGACCATTGCCATTAAGTGTCGCAATCGCTTCTTTCACTTCTAATGAATTACCAATTGCATAGCCCAAAGGCTGGGACATATTAGAAATAGTGGCTCTTGTATCCTTATGAAGATGCTGACCAATTGTGATCATTGTACGAGCAAGCTTCTTCGCATCCTCCAAGTTCTTCATAAAAGCACCATCACCATATTTGACATCAAGTAAAATTGCATCACTGCCTGCAGCTAACTTCTTACTCATAATAGAAGAAGCAATCAAAGGAATAGACTGAACAGTTCCAGTGACATCTCTTAATGCATACATCTTCTTATCTGCAGGATCAAGAGACGCTGTCTGACCAATAATAGCTAAATGAATATCATTCACCTGTTTAATAAAATCTTCTTCATTGACATAAATATTAAGTCCTGGAATAGACTCCATCTTATCTAGAGTTCCACCTGTATGTCCAAGTCCCCTACCACTCATCTTAGCGACTGGTACACCACATGCAGCGACCATTGGACCTAATACTAAAGATGTCTTATCACCAACACCACCAGTAGAATGCTTATCTACTTTAATACCGTGAATACCACTTAAATCAATCACATCACCACTATGCATCATTTCTAAAGTCAGCTGGGCTGTTTCGTGATCTGTTAATCCATTAAAGACAACAGTCATCAAGAAAGCACTCATCTGATAATCAGGAATATCACCTTTTGTATATCCCTGGATTAATTCATGAATTTCTTCATCAGTTAATACTACATTATCTTTTTTCTTTTCAATAAGATCTACCATTCTCATAAATGTCACCTACTCAAACTGAGTTCCTACCTCGAATATATTCTTACCATTTAAATAATCCCTTACAGACATACGTTTCTTACCAGAAAGCTGTATCTCTGTAATAATAAATACACCATCTTCTACCTTTACACCGATTGCATCCTTAAAGATCTTAACGATAGTACCATTCTTTTCATCTTTATGATGTTCCTTAGCATTAGGGCAGTTATGAATTTCACCCTTATAGATTTTTACAACCTGTCCATTATAAGTTGTAAATGTACCCGGATGAGGATATAAGCCTCTTACATGATTAAAGATTTCTCTTGCTGTCTTATTCCAATCAAGTCTCTCATCTTCTCTCTTAATAATAGGTGCATAAACAACTTCATCAGGATTCTGTGGAATTCTATCATTTGTTTCATCAAAGATAGATGGTAATGTATCCTTTAATAATTCAGCACCAATATCAGTTAAACGATCATATACAATTTCTAAGTTATCATCATCTGTAATTGGTGTGGATTTTTGAGAGATAATATCACCTGCATCCATCTTTTCTGCCATATACATAATAGTCACACCTGTTTCTTTGCGACCATCAATAATAGCGCGATGCACTGGTGCTCCACCACGATAAAGTGGTAATAAAGACGCATGTACATTCACACAACCTAAACGTGGTGCTTCTAATACAGCAGTTGGGACAATCTGTCCATAAGCTGCAGTAATAATTAAATCAGGCTTTAGATCTAAGACTGCCTGATAATCATTTCTAATACGTTCCGGCTGTAATACAGGAATATCATGTTTTAATGCTTCCTGTTTCACATCACTCATAGTGAGTACTTTCTTTCTTCCTACATAACGATCTGGCTGAGTAACAACACCCACAACATCATATTTATTTTCTAGTAACATCTGCAGTACTTTTAATGAAAAAGATGCAGTTCCCATAAAAACTATTTTTTCACTCATAAAATTCCTCCTGTATTGTCTTTTTTATTATAACATACTCATTTTATAAGTGCTACCACACAGGAAAAACCAAAAAAACTATTGCAATCATCTAGCATTTTTGGTATTATAGTTCAGCAAACTATAGAACGAGGTGAGATTATTATGGCAAACATGAAACAGCAGATTAAACGTTATAAAAACGATAATGAAAAAAGATTAGCAAACAACGCAGTAAAGAGCGCTTTAAAGACTTCAATCAAGAAAGTATTAAACGCTGTAGAAGCTGGTGACAAAGAAGTTGCTGCTAAGGAATTTAGCGATTGCACAAGACAGTTAGATGCATCTGTAACTAAGCATATCCATCACAAGAACTATGCTAGCAGACAGAAAGCAAGACTTCAGAAGAAAATTAACTCAATCGGATAATTGATAGAGTTTTCTATATGAAACATAAACATCCAGCATTTTGCTGGATGTTTTCTTATGCCTTGCATTTAGGGTGTAAGTTTCTTAAAATATAAGTGCGAGGTATAGAAATATGTTAAGAGAAGAAACAAGAAGTGTACAGGTAGGAAATTTAACTATCGGTGGTAATAATCATGTAGTGATTCAGTCTATGTGTAATACAAAGACTAAAAATGTAGAAGCAACTATTAAACAGATTAATGCGTTAGAACAGGCCGGCTGCGAACTTGTAAGAGTAGCTGTATTTGATAAAGAGGATGCTTATGCAATTAAAGAGATCAAGAAAGGGATTCATATTCCTTTAGTGGCTGATATTCATTTTGATTATAGGTTGGCTCTTATCGCCATAGAATCTGGTATTGATAAGGTACGTATTAATCCTGGTAATATTGGTTCTATTGAAAAGGTAAAAGCAGTTGTAGATGCATGTAAAGAGAAACATATCCCTATTAGAATAGGGGTTAATGGTGGTTCTTTAGAAAAAGAAATTCTAGAGAAATATGGAGAACCTACACCTGAAGGTATGGTTGAATCTGCAATGAAGCATGTAAAGATTCTAGAGGATCTAGATTTCCATGATATCGTTATTTCATTAAAGTCTTCTAATACAATGTTGACTATTAAAGCGTATGAATTGGCGTCTAAAACATTCCCTTATCCTTTACATGTAGGTGTTACTGAAGCAGGTACTGCTTTAGGAGGCACTATTAAGTCTGCTTTAGGTATTGGTACATTATTATATGAAGGTATTGGAAATACTATTAGAGTATCTTTGAGTGATGATCCTGTAGAAGAAATTAAGGTTGCTAAGATTCTATTAAAGGAATTAGGTTTATTAAAGGGTGTCCCTACTCTTGTATCATGTCCTACTTGCGGTCGTATTCAGTATGATTTGATTCCTATCGCTAAAGAGATGGAAGATTTCTTAAAAGATATTCATCTCGATATTACAGTTGCAATTATGGGTTGTGCAGTAAATGGTCCAGGTGAAGCACGTCATGCAGATATTGGTATTGCAGGTGGTGTTGGTGAAGGTCTTCTTATTAAGCATGGAGAAATTGTAAAACGTGTTAAACAGGAAGATATGGTTCAGACACTTAAAGATGAAATTTTAAAGATGGTTGAAGAAAAAAGCGAGTAATTAAAAAGTAAAATAATTTCAAAGAGCATTGCTAAGTTGTGATGCTCTTTTTAATTTAAAATGAGCGTAAATTCAATCGAAAACTTTTTCGACCAAATTAATTAAATCGAAAACTATAAAAATGAGTTATTTACGCACTTTTCGACCAAATTTTGTGCTTATCTACATAAAATTCATGCTAATAATACGATTAACTGCTCACTAATTTTATCAAAATAGACAAAAAATCATTAAAATACATTTTCAGCCAAGTTTTCCATCACAATTTAAATTATACCCTATATAAGCATATTATTTACACATTTAAAGATTCATTAGCCTCAAATATAAAGCTTAATCAATCAAAATACATGTAAAAAAATCATAAATTCAATCGAAAACTTTTTCGATCAAATTATTTCAATCGAAAACTAGAAAAATAGGCTATTTACGCACTTTTCGACCGAATCATCCTAATAATAGAAAAAATAAACAGCCAATACGGCTGCTTATTCAAACATTTCTTTTAGATCTGGGTTGAATTCATGCTTTTTCAACATTTCAATTTCTTCTTTATAAGGTGCATTCTTTTCAATATAAGGTGTTTCTAGAATCTTAGGAACATCTTTTAAACGTTCATTAGATACAATAGAGTCTAATGTATCAAAACCGATTGTCCCAAAGCCAATATTCTCATGTCTATCTTTATGAGAACCTTGTGGATTCTTAGAGTCATTGACATGAACAACTAATACCTTATCTAAACCGATCTTTTCATCGACTTCATCAAGAATTGCATCAAAATCAGAAATATCATAACCTGCATCATTTAAATGACATGTGTCTAAACATAAACCTAATAATTCAGGATAATCACAATGATCAATAATATAAGCTAACTGATCAAATGTTCTTCCTAGTTCAGTGCCTTTTCCTGCCATTGTCTCTAAGGCAATATGTACCTTCTGTTCTGGCTTCATTGCTTCATTTAAGCCAGATACAATCGCATCTAATCCTGCTTCATCCCCTGCTTTAACATGAGCACCTGGATGAAGAACAAGTCTTGTAGCACCAATTTCATCACATCTTTCAATTTCTTGACGTAAGAATGATACAGCAAGTTCTCTTGTTTCAGGCTTGATTGTATTTCCTAGATTAATAATATAAGGGGCATGAACAACAACTTTGTCCATGTCTATTCCCTTTTCTTTCATTAATTCTTTGGCTTCTTCTACACGTAATTCAGAAACAGGTTTACGTCTTGTATTCTGAGGTGCTCCTGTATAAAACATGAATGTATTGGCGTTATAACTTAATGCTTCTTTTACACTTCCTAGAAGCATTTCCTTACCACCCATTGAGACATGTGAACCTATAATCACTGCATATTCTCCCTTTCACGTTTTTCTCTCTGTGCCTGTTTCGCACGTTCTTTTTTCTGTTTCTGAATATCTCTACGAATAATATCTCTCTTCTTCTTCTGGTAAATAGCCTGGATTTCTCTCTTTCTCTTCTTCTTATAACCAGGTTTAACCTTCTTAGGTCTCTTAATAATACGCTGAATTTCTTTTTCTAATTCAGACTGTGGCGCATTTCTATTCTTACGCTTATTACGTGCCTTGGCATCCGTTAATACACCATTGCGGATTTCTTTTACTTCAAAGTGAATACCCTTCTTTTCAAGTGATTCAACCATCTGCTGATTAGATGAATCATACATAGAATAACATTCACCCTTATACTTACCACGACCACATCTACCAGATCGATGAATATAGAAGTCTCTTTCTGTTGGGAATTCCATATTAATAACATGAGATACACCATCAATATCAATACCTCTAGCCGCAATATCTGTAGCGACAATGTACTGATATTCATTATTATTGATACGTCTCATCATCTGTTTACGTTCACGTGGTTCTAAATCACCATGAATTTCACCGACACGATAACCATCGCTTCTTAACTGATCAGATAGCTTAGTGGCTTCTGTTCTCTTATTACAGAAGATTAAGCAGATATATGGATCAATGATATCCATGATATTCTTTAATACTGTATAACGATCATGATGCTTTGTATGAATTAAGTAATGTTTTGTATTGTCTGTTGTTTTCTTATGGGCATCAATCTGTACTAATTCTGGCGCATTCATATATTTTCTTAAGAATGGCCATAAATGTTCAGGAATAGTTGCTGAGAATACAAGCATCTGTAAATCTTCTCTCATCTTAGATAAGACTGCATCCAAATCTTCAAGATAACCATATTCTAAAGTCATATCTGCTTCATCCACTACAAATGTAGTTGCTGTAGTGATAATTAAAGCCTGTTCATTTAAAGATAAGTCTTTAATACGTCCTGGTGTACCAATAACGATATGTGGCTGTGTAGAAAGCTTATTAATAGCCTTCTGTTTATCAGAACCACCAATCACAAGTGAGATTCTTAAATCAGGGTTTTCTTTCTTGAATTCCTTTGCGTTTTCATAGATCTGATGTGCAAGTTCTCTAGTAGGTGTTGTTATAACTGCCTGTACATAATCTGCACTTGTATCAATACGATCAATAATAGGAATTAAGAATGAATGAGTTTTACCAGTACCTGTCTGTGAGATACCAATAATATCTTTATTCTTATAAACAAGGGGGATCACCTTATCCTGGATAGGTGTTGGTGATGTGAAATGTATGCTGTTTAAAGTCTTTTTTACATAATCATTAAATTGAAATTTATCAAATAAATCCATTATAATTCGCCTCCTTTAGCGTCTATTATCATACCATGATTTGAAAAAAAAACAAATCTAATCTCACTTATGTTAGAATTGTTTTTGAGGTGAAGAATATGAAGGTTACAGGAATTGTCCCTAGAGGATATTGTAAGGGTGTTATTCGTGCTATTAATATAGTAAAAGAGACAATAGAACAGCCAGGTCCTATTACAGTACTTGGTATGATTGTCCATAATCAATTTATTGTGGATGCATTAAAGAAACGAGGTGCCATCACAATTGAGGATGCAAGTAAGACAAGAATGGAACTTCTTGATGAAATTAATGAAGGTACAGTCATTATTACAGCACATGGTGCAGGAGATTGTGTCATTGAGAAGGCAAAGAGTAAAGGACTCAATGTAGTGGATGCGACATGTTTAGATGTTATTAAGACACATACACTTATTAAAGAACAGTTAAAGCGTGGGAAGGATGTTTTATATATAGGTAAAAAGAATCATCCTGAAGCTGAAGGTGCATTATTGATTGATCCTGAACATATTCATTTAATTACATCTAAGAAGGATTTAGAGACACTAGATAAAGATAAACATTATGTGATGACTAACCAGACAACTATGTCCCTTTATGATGTCTATGATTTATGTGAGTATGCAAAAGAAATATTAGATGTAGAAATCATGAAGGAAACATGTTCAGCTACACAGATTAGACAGGAAGCTATTGCGAAAATGGATGAAGATATTGATCTAGTCATTATTGTAGGTGATCCTCATTCTAATAATACAAAGAAGCTGGCTTCTATTAGTATGGAGAAAGCACATAAAGATACCAAGATGATTGGAAGTCTTGAAGAGTTAGATTTATCATGGCTTAAAGGAAAGAAACATGTAGGAGTAAGTTCTGGAGCTTCTACACCTACTGTATTGACTAATCAGATTATTGATTTCTTGAAACAGTATGATGAAAACAATCCAGATAGTTTTATTAAACCTGAAATACCTTATGAAAAGATGTTATAGGAGTGTATATGAGTAAGAAGATTATATTTTTTGATGTAGATGGGACTTTAGTAGATGTGAGACCTGTAAAGGAATGTATTCCTGAATCAACTATCCAGGCAGTGCACGAGACGCGTAAAAAAGGAAATTTATGTTACCTTTGTACAGGACGTTCTCTTGCAGAAATCTATCCTTATATTCTAGATGTAGGATTTGATGGCATCATTGGTGCTGGCGGCGGATTTGTACAGATGGGTGATGAGATGTTATATCATAAGAAGGTCAGTGATGAAGATGTTCATCGTGTTGTAGACTTCTTTGAAACAAATCATTATGACTATTATTTAGAGTCTAATGGTGGTTTATTTGCCTCTAAGAACCTCATTAAAAGACTAGAAAGCATCATCTATGGTGATCTAGAAAATGATCCTGAAGCAAGAAGAAAGAAGGAAGAGGAACCAAGTCATTTTATAACTGCGCTGATTGAAAATGAGAATATGTATAGAAACGATGTGAATAAGATTTGTTTCTTAGAACATGAAAGTATTCCATTTGATGAAATTAGAAAGCAGTTTAGTGATGCATTCCAAGTGATTGAATGTACTGTTCCTGCATTTGGTGATGCATCAGGTGAATTATCTGTAGCAGGTGTGAATAAGCATACTGCCATTGAAGCACTTATTAACCATTTAGGTATTGATCAAAAGGATACATATGCTTATGGTGATGGCATGAATGATGCAGAGATGTTGACATTTGTAGCTCATGGTGTTGCAGTCGGTAATGCGAAAGAGGGTTTAAAGGCTATTGCTGATGAAGTATGTGATGATATTGCGAATGATGGTATTTATAAAAATATGAAGGAGCACGGATTAATCTAATCCGCGCTCCTTTTTAATATATTTCTTCTTTATATTCTATAAGTTCATCATTCTTATAAACAACCTTAGCATGGTGATAATGATCATCTTCCATCCAGTTTAAGAAATGATAATCTGCTTCCCATTGTGGATAATCAGGAATCAAATCATCATCCACCCATTCAAGAACACCTTCATCACATTCTTTTAATGTCCCTTCAAAGTCATGACAAGAATAGACAAACATACCTTCATCTTCACCATAATAAAGACCTGGGAATGTAACATAACCATGACATCTCATAGAATGTACTGTATAACCTGTTTCTTCTAGTATTTCTCTTTTTACACATTCATCGGGTGATTCACCTGGTTCTAATTTACCACCTACACCAATCCATTTACCTTCATTGATATCTTTCTTCTTTTTTATACGATGAAGAAGTAATGTTTTCCCATCTTTCTTTAAATACGCTATTGTAGTCAGAATCATCTTAATACCCCTTAAAATAACCTGGAGAAGTGGCTTCTACGATTTCACAATCTATTTCTTTTTCTAATAATTCTTTTAATTTATGTACCATAATGACTTCTACATGATGCCCTACATCTACTAAAAGAATATTATAATCTGATGCTTTTAAACCACTATGATATTTCAAATCACCTGTGATATAAGCATCTACCTGTGGAGCGACTTCATCTATTAAATCTCCTCCAGAACCACCACAGATTCCTACTGTAGAGACTTCTTTCACTTTACCTGCATAATTGACTGATGGAATATTAAAAGCTTTCTTTACATAGTCTAAGAATTCATACATACCCATTGTATCTGGGAGTACACCCTTCTTAGTAATATTAGATTCATCGGCGTCTTCAATATTTAAACATCCTAATGCTTCCATTAACCATCTATTCATAGAAATCTTATCTAAAGATGTATGCGCACTATAGACAACAATATTATGTTTAATCGCTTTTTCAATAAAACGTCCTACCGGTGTTGTTGTATCTAAAGTCAATGTATTGAATAAGAATGGATGATGGGTAATCAACATCTGACATCCTGCATCAATGGCTTCCTGCAATGTTTGTAAGTCTGCATCTAAACCAATCATTATTTTATTCACTTCAGTATGAATATTACCCGCCTGTAATCCACAATGATCCCAGTCCTCTTGACAGCTTAAAGGATAATGAGATTCCATGATTTTAATAATCTGTTCTGCTTTCATAAATATCACCTTCCATTTCAATCATTATAACACAAAAAAGAAGTACCTAGAGTACTTCTTCAATTAAGGCAATAGAATGTAATACCTTTGCATATTTTTCATGTTCAGTATTTAATGAATCCAATATACGTCTTTGAATCTTTAGTTCTCTTTCCCACTTCTCAATAAAGAGAGGATTCTTCTGTTTTCTAAGGACTGGTCCAAAGAGAATATCTTTTTCATCTAATTCCTGATGGCCTTTTTTCACAACCATGATTTCATAAATATGATGAGCATCTTTGACTAATGCTTCATCAATAATCTGTAGGTTATGATTCATTAAGTATTCTCTTAATAAATCAATGGCTGTATTGGCCTGTAGGAAGAGTATTTTATCTTCTACATAGTCAAGATGGGCATCTAATATTTCACTCATCAATAAGCCACCCATACCACAAATAGAGATCATATCTACTTTCTTATCGATGATAGGATCTAATCCATTACCAAGTAATGGGATGACTTGATTTTCAAGATGTAAAGACTGAATTGTTTCTTTAGAACTAGAGAGAGGTCCTTCCGCTACATCACATGCATAAGCTGATGTGATGATGTTTTCATCAAGTAAAAAACAAGGCAGATAGGCATGATCAGTGCCGATATCTGCCAGGATAGTTCCTTGTTTATGTTCTTCAATCATCCAAGCAACTTTGCTTAGACGTTTTGAATGAAGCTTCATTAGTGATCTAAGAAGTCCTTTAGACGTTTAGAGCGTGAAGGATGTTTTAATTTTCTTAAAGCTTTTGCTTCAATCTGTCTGATACGTTCACGAGTTACGTTGAATTCTTTACCTACTTCTTCAAGTGTTCTTGTACGTCCATCATCTAGACCGAATCTAAGTCTTAATACTTTTTCTTCTCTATCTGTAAGTTCTAATAATACTTCATTTAATTCATCTTTTAGTAATTCGTTAGATGCATAATCATCAGGGCTCATAGCACCTTCATCTTCAATGAAGTCACCTAAATGAGAATCATCTTCTTCACCGATAGGTGTTTCTAAAGAAACTGGTTCTAAAGAAATCTTCTGGATTTCTCTTACCTTTGCAGGAGTCATTCCATCCATCTTTTCTGCGATTTCTTCAGCTGTTGGTTCTCTACCTAATTCCTGAACAAGCTGTCTCTGGATACGAGTTAACTTGTTGATAGTTTCTACCATATGTACTGGAATACGGATAGTACGTGCCTGATCGGCAATTGCACGAGTAATAGCCTGTCTGATCCACCATGTTGCATATGTAGAGAACTTAAATCCTTTTGTATAATCGAACTTTTCTACAGCCTTAATAAGACCCATGTTACCTTCCTGAATTAAGTCTAGGAATAACATACCACGACCTACATATCTCTTAGCGATAGATACAACTAATCTTAAGTTTGCAGCTGCAAGTTCTTTCTTAGCCTGTTCATCACCTTCAAGAATACGTTTTGCAAGTTCAATTTCCTGTTCATGAGTTAATAAGTCTACACGACCAATTTCCTTTAAGTACATCTTTACAGGATCATTGATTTTAACGTTAGAACCTAACTGGTTCATATCATCATCGTCATCAGACTGGTTATACATCTTATTTGTATCACCGAAGTCCATATCTAGATCATTACCGAAATCTAGATTAGCGATATCATCATCACCTGAATCATCATCTGTATCTACTTCTAAGCCTTCAAGGTCATCAAGATCATCTGCCCCTCCAGCCATGAAGTCATCATCATCTATTTCTAATGCATCTAAACCATCTTCAATTTCAATATGGTTTTCATTGATTGCATCAATAAGGTTTTCATATGCTTCATCATCTAAATCATATCTAGACTGGAAAGCATCTAAGTCATCCTGAGTTAAACGGTTGCCTTTAGCCTTAGCGGCACTAATCAGCATTTTTTCAAGTTCTTCAAGAGTAATACCCTGTACTGCTTTTTCCTTTTTTGCCATAGCTACTCCTTTTTTAAATCAATTAGCTTTTGGAGAATCTCAGCTTTTGCGCTAGGCGCAAGAACATTCTTAAACTGTTCCTGTAATTCCTGTTCACGAATATTCTTGGTATTTTCTGTAATTCTCGCAATATAATCATCAATCACTTCTTTTTGATAAGGGAGTGGAAGTGAACACTCCGCAATATCTGTCAACGCATTCACAAGGCTTGAATGAGAACTCCCAATCTTATCGATGAGGTTCGCAATATCCATTGTTTGATGCGTACGATAATAGTCTCTAATATAAGCAGCAAGTGCACGATATGTATCATTGTGCATAAAGCCTGCTTTTGCTTCATAAATATCACTGACCTGACGGTCATTCAACATATAGAATAATAAATTCTTTTCTGCCAAAGTATATTTATCTAGAATAGGACGCTGGTCCTGAATTGTTTCAATACGATTTTGAGAAAACTGTTCACGATGTTCAATAATTGCAGAACTATTTAAAAGTTGTTCCTCAATGATTTCCTTAGGGAAATCAGTCAATGATGAAAGTTTCGTAATATAGTGTCCACGATCAATTCTATCTTCTATCTTCGCAATCTTCTCGCATGCCTTTATAAGTAAGGTTTTACGATCTTCATAATTACGTAAATCAAGTCTTGAACATTCAAAGGCCATCATGAAATCAATAGGGCTTAAAGTATCCTTTAAAACTGCATCAAGCCCCTCTATACCTTCTGTTGATAAGATCTCATCTGGATCTCTTCCATCAGGTAATAATACAATCTTGACTTCAAAGCCTTGTGCTGTAAGTAAATCACTGGATTTCATAGCTGCAGCCTGCCCTGCCATATCACCATCTAAGCATAAATGAATCGTACGTGTCATACGCTTCAACATTCTTAAATGATCTTTAGTAAGAGCTGTACCCATCAAAGCAATACAGTTATCATGATGAGCACGATGCATCGCAATCACATCCATGAACCCTTCATTAATATATACAAAGCCTGCCTGACGGACTGCTTCTTTCGCGCGGTGGTAATTATAAAGTGTTTTACCTTTAATAAATATATCGGACTCTGGTGAGTTCATATATTTAGAATTCTTATCCTGTGCTTTATAGACTCTTCCAGAAAAACCTACAACCTTTCCAAATTCATCATGGAGAGGAAACATCACACGATCATGGAAACGATCATAATGACGTTCATTTTCTAAAACTAATCCTGATTTTACCTGAGCAACTTCAGTATAGCCTTCCTTTTGGAAACGTTCATGTAAGATAGATTTGTCTGGCGCATACCCAATTCCAAACATTTTAATGAGTTCATCATCAAAACCACGATGACGTAAATAATCAAGTGCCTGTTTACCTGATTGTGTATAGAGATAATACATGTAAAGCTTCAAGGCAAAAGCGTGCATATCATAAAGAGGCGCAAGCGCCTCATCTACTTTCACAACACGCTTTTCTAGTGAATAGCCGGACATATCTACATGTCCAAATTCTGCCACTTTCATAACGGCTTCTACGAAAGGAACCTTTAAATATTCCTGAATGAATGTGAAAACATTCCCTCCGTTGCCGCATACAAAACATTTATAAATCTGTCTTGATTGTGAAATAGATAAAGATGGATGATTATCATCATGGAAAGGACAGATAGCCATATAGTTCTTGCCTTTTTTATGAAGTTCAAGGTACTGGCCCATCACATCAACGATATCTACGCTTTGTCTGATTTCATCAATCTTTTCCTGTGATAATCTTGCCATCTAATCATCCTCTTAGTTAAAACGTGTTTTATCTGCAATATAAGCTTTTAACTGATCAATTGGTAATCTGATCTGTTCCATAGTGTCACGATCTCTTACAGTAACGCTATGATCTTCAGCTGTATCGAAGTCTACAGTCACGCATAATGGTGTACCAATAGCATCCTGTCTTCTATATCTTTTACCAATCTGACCTGCCTGATCATATTCACAATAGAAGTCTTTTACTAAATCATTATAAAGTTCCATTGCTTCATCAGACTGCTTCTTAGTAAGTGGTAATACTGCAACCTTTACTGGAGCTAATGCAGGATGGAAATGCATAACTTTTCTTACATCACCATTTTCAAGTTCCTGTTCTTCGAATGCATCTGCAAGAACTGATAAGAATAAACGGTCAGCACCTACTGATGGTTCAATAACGTATGGAAGATACTTTTCATGAGTGTCTGGATCTAAGTATTCTAAGTTCTTCTTAGAATATTCCTGATGACGTCCTAAGTCGTAATCAGTACGATCTGCGATACCCCATAATTCACCCCATCCAAATGGGTATAAGTATTCGATATCTGTTGTTGCTTTAGAGTAGAAAGAAAGTTCTTTCTGGTCATGGTCTCTGTATCTTAAGTTTTCTTTTTTGATACCTAAATCATATAAGAACTGCATACAGTCATGACGCCATTTTTCAAACCATTCTAAGTCTTCATTTGGTTTTGTAAAGAATTCAAGTTCCATCTGTTCAAATTCTCTTGTACGGAAAATGAAGTTACCTGGAGTGATTTCGTTACGGAATGATTTACCAATCTGTCCAATACCAAATGGTAATTTCTTACGTGATGTTCTCTGAACATTCTTGAAGTTTACAAAGATACCCTGAGCAGTTTCTGGTCTTAAATAGATTTTGCTCTTTGCATCCTTTACAACACCCATAGATGTTTCAAACATCAATTCAAACTGTCTGATATCTGTGAAATCATGTCCACCACATTCAGGACATGCGATGTTATGTTCTCTAATAAAAGTCATCATTTCTTCTGGAGTCCATCCATCTGGATGTAATTCAGGATCATAAGCTTCAATTAATTTATCCGCTCTATGTCTTGATTTACACTGTTTACAGTCAATAAGTGGGTCATTGAAGTTACCTACATGTCCACTTGCCTGCCAAACTCTTGGATTCATAAAGATTGCTGAATCAATACCTACGTTGTAAGGACATTCCTGAACGAATCTCTTCCACCATAAGTTTTTAATGTTGTTCTTTAACTGAACACCCATTGGTCCGTAATCCCATGTATTTGCGAGTCCATCATAGATTTCTGAACCTTGATAGACAAAACCTTCACCTTTTGCATGTGCAATTAGCTTTTCCATATCTTTTGTAGCCATATTTTCCTCCTTGAGATAAGAAATGACTTAGGAATAACCTAAGCCATGAACTTTATAGTCCCACTATTTATACCCTTATAGTGTATATTTGTCAACCAATTATAAGTGTATTAAAAAAGAACCTTTCTGAAAGAAAGGTTAGATGTAAGTACGTGCGTTTAGCCAGGTAAGAATATCTGTATAGACATTGATACGATCCTTACCAAATAGTAATGCATGACGTTTGTTGTCATAGATTTTTAATGTGATATCGGCCATACCTAGTGTTTTATAGTTATGATAGATGAGCTGCGCATCTTTACCTAAACGAGTAAGAGGATCAAGTGCACCAGATGCAATCCATGTAGATAAGTATGTTGGTGTTTTCTGATATGTCTCTTCACTGTTGGCATGTCTAGAAATTTTATAGATATCACTATACCCTTTAACTGTATAAGAGAAATTCGTCAATGTATCATTAGAAAATCTATCTACTAATTTTTCATTATCTGTAAGATAAGAGAATGGATGATTTCCATTGAAATGATGTGATAACTTCATTCTGTTTCTTAATGCCAGTTTGTTGAGATGATATCTTTCACCCTTCATAAGCTTAAAGAAGTTAAGACAAAGATTCTTATAGCGGTACGCTCTGACACCGGACACTGCTCCCATCAACAACATTCCCTGGAAATAGTCCCCAAAGCGCGCTGCATATTCACGAATCATCTGTGCACCTAGTCCTGTACCTATATAATAATAAGGTGTATCTGTATAACGTGCCATCATCACCTTCTGCAGATGATGCATATCCTTCATCAAATGATCAAGAACATCTGTTTTTCCAAAATAACCTTGTTCAAAATCAATAAGTGAATGACCATGTCCGACCATATCACTCACTACGACTACATATCCCTTATCACACATGAAATTCGCAAAATGATCATAGTTAGATGCATTTTCATTAAGATCATGCTGTACAAATAAGACAGCCTTGACTCTAATGATCACCTGTGGTTCATAAATGAAAAAGTGAACATGTGTATGTAGTGTTGATGTATAAGTTTCTTCATGCTTCATACATCATTCCTCCCCTCATATCCATTCCTTCACAAAACGTAACGCATTGAGATATATTCCACAATATTCATCAATATAATGTTCAAATATGAATAATATCTCTTTAAGTACTGCTTCATCTATAGATAATGCATCAATATGGGCTATGGGTGTCTTATATATATGACGTATTGCCTTCAGTGCATCTATAGATAATTCTACATCCTGTGGTGTTTGATGCTTATGGCATACAAAACCACCATCTACAAGTGAAAAAGAAGTGACTGATGTATGTCCACAATGAACACATCCGTCTACTTCTAACTCTATTCCGTTATCTTTCATAATAAAGACAAGAATCAATGCATAAATCAATTTATATGAGTATCCTGTATCTATAGCTTTTAAAGCATCTACTAAGAATGTATAAGTCTCTAGATCAGGTTTATTTTCAGGAACATAGCGATAATAGTATTCTAATAAGCATTGTGCTAGTATATCTGTTTCTATATGATCCTGGATATGTGTATAATACTTAATTCCTGAAGCACGTATAAGAGATGATAATCCTTTACGTACATTTAGCTCAAATAAGCTTAACGAGGAAGGTGTGACACCACGCGCATTTTTAGAATTGATTTTTCTAATTCCTTTTCCATAGACTGATATTCTACCATAGTCATATGTATAAATAGAAAGTATTGCATCAGATTCTTTTGAAGGTGTTATTTTAAGTACAACTCCTTCTGTTTTCTCAATATTATGAGTAGTCATCCTGGTTATAACCAAATTCCTTTAAATACTGTGCTTTATTACGCCAGTCTTTTTCTACTCTTACAAAGAGTGAAAGTTTAACAGGAACACCCGCAAAACGTTTCATATCACGTCTTGCCTGGTCTTTGATCTTCTTGATCATTGTACCCTGCTTACCAATAATAATACCCTTCTGACTCTTTCTATTCACAATAATCACAGCCATGATATCTATTCCATTTTCATCTTCAATCCACTGTTCAATTTCTATCGCCACATCATGAGGAATTTCATCATGAGTGAAATAAAGAATCTTTTCACGAATAAATTCAGCCATAATAAACTGTTCTGGATGATCGGTAATTGTATCTTCTGGATAAATAGCTGGTCCTTCTGGTAAATCCTGTTTGACAGTCTTAATTAATTCATCCACATTATCCCCATTAAGTGCACTAATTGGGATGATTTCCTTAAAGTCCATCATCTGATTCCATTCAATCAGTTTATCCATTAATTCATCTTTAGAAAGAAGATCTGCTTTATTTAATACAAGATAGACAGGACATTCTGCTTTCTTTAACCTTTCTACAATAAAGCGGTCTCCCTTACCAATACGTTCATTGGCAGGTTCAATAAATAGAATCACATCAGTTCCTACAATACTATTTAAAGCTGTTGTATTCATAAATGATCCTAAGCCATCCTGTGGCTTATGAATACCTGGTGTATCTACAAATACAATCTGTGCTTCATCATCTGTATATACACCTTGAACTGTATTTCTTGTCGTCTGGGCAGTAGGTGATGTAATCACTAATTTTGTCTTTAAAATATGATTTAATAAAGTAGATTTTCCTACATTAGGACGTCCTACAATACTTACGAAACCTGATTTATAACTCATAAATCCTCCTCACTAAAACTTCTAGGTAATAATTCATAGATATTAGTCACTTCATAGTGATCTCTTGCCCCTAATACAATAGGTGTATCAGATTTCAAGAGTTCACTTAATACCTGTCGACATGAACCACAAGGTGAAATCAATGTCGGTCCATCTCCGACAATCGCAAGTGCTTTAATATCCTCTTTACGGTAGCCTTGGCAATAAGCCTGAAATACTGCATTACGCTCAGCACACATTGTAGAGCCATAAGCTGCATTCTCAATATTGGCACCATAAATCATCTTGCCATCATTGAGTTCACAGCAGGCACCTACTTTAAAATGTGAATAAGGAGCATAAGCATTCTCTCTTGCCTTAAAAGCTTCATCTACAAGATATTGATAATCCATTAGACTCCCTCTCTTTCAATACTTAAGGCACCTAAAATCTTATCCTGTAAACCAAACATTTCTTTTTCCTGTTCATCTGTCATATGATCATAACCTAATAAATGTAGAATACCATGTGTAAATAAGAAACACATTTCCCTTCTTAAAGAATGACCATATTCTTCAGCCTGCTTCTTAGCATGATCTACAGAAATAAAAATATCTCCTAAAGTTCTAGGCATACCTTCTACATAAAATTGATCATTATCTTCCATCGCAAAACTGATGACATCAGTAGAACGATCAATGTGACGATATTCTCTATTAATTTCATGTATTCTTTCATCATCTACAAGAACACATGATACTTCTACATCATCTTCAATACCTAAAGTCTTTAAAGCCTGTTCAATAATAGCTGTAAAATCCTGTTCATAATTATTTTCAAAGTTCTCTACTTCATTATCAAATACAAAATCTATATTCATTTATGATCACCCTTTCTCGATGATTTTTCCTTTTTCCATTATAACATAGTCATATCCCATGTTCATAATTTTTTTATCATGTGAAATCACCATAAATAACTTTTCTGAATATGTTTCAAACAAAGTTCGAATGATGATTTCTTTACGTTCAAAAGAGAGATGACTGAGGGCTTCATCAAGAATATAAATATCTCCATCACACAACAATGCACGGGCAAGTGAAAGAATCTGTTGTTCTCCTAATGATAAAGGAAGTCCCTGAGAAGTGATAGGTGAATCTCCTAGTTCAATCAATCTTTCTCCTGTTAAGGAAAGTAATACATGAAGTATACGTTCTTCATCCTCACAATTCAATACTTCTTTGATAGAACCAGGTATAAATGATTCATGTTCTTCTACAAGAATGATATGTTTCTTTAAAGAATCCTGATTGATATCTTTTAAAGACTTATTATTCATGAGTATTTCACCACGATAATGTGGATCATTACCTTCTAGTAAATAAGCTAATGTAGATTTACCTGAACCATTATCTCCAAATATAAAGAATGAATGATTAATTTCTAAATCAAGATGATTTAAAACAGGTTCATGGAAGCCATAAGCATAACTTACATTATTCATATAAATAGTATGAATTGGTTCTTCTATCAATAGCTTACCTTGTACGACTGGTGTTGTAAGTTCCTTATATTTCTCATAAAGTACTGTACTTTGAGAATATTCTACTAAAGTGGTACAGAGATGAATAAGGGGAATAAGAATCATATTATAAACCATATAGAATAGAATCAATTCACCCATGCTGATACTCTTATTATGATAGAGGAACAATCCTACAAATAATATAAGTGCTTCTCCAAGTATTTGGATCATATGCATACCAGTAGAGAGTGTTAATGAGAATTCTTCCTGATCCTGTTTATGATTGGCTTCATTCTCATAGTAATGTTCATATCTTTTAAGCCATTGATGTTTTCCATAATATCTCTTTCCTATTTCTCTTTGATCTAAATAATCAATGAGTGCATGTTCTGATTCAATATGAGCAGCGATATAGTCTTTATAGAGTTCTATAAAATGTTTACTCTTAAAATAAACAAAGATACCTAAAATAACTAACACAATAATAAGTACTAATGATAATTGCGTAGAAATAAGTAATAAACCAAGTAGTTCTAATACAATAGAAACAAGATCTACATAGAAGATACTAAAATAGGCAATACAAAACTCACTTAACTGATATAAGTCCATGATTTGTGGATGGAGTGTTCCTGTATCTCCTTTATGATCCATAACTTGACTAATACTTGTATAGACAAACTCTTTATCAAAAGCACGTGTGAGAAGGATACTTTTCTTCTCTTTTGTCTTTTCTATTCCAATCTTTATTAAGCCGATAATAAAATATGCACCTGATACAATCATTAATACCACAATAGGTGTTTTAACCTTCATATAATCAATGAGTGATGCATAGATAAGTGATAAAACATAAGAGAATAATGTGATAAAGAATGTATAGCTTCCTAGTTTTCTAATATCTTTATGATAGAGTTTCTTGATTTCCTTTAAGAACTGTTTAAATGTCTTATTCTCATATTCAAAATAGCGCCCAATATGTGTAATAGATACAACATTCTCTGTATAAACTGATGTTAGTTCTTCTTGATCATAGACCACAATACCATGGGCTGGATCACCAATAATATACGTATCTCCCTTGATTTCATAGAGTACTACAAAATGACCTATACCATCTTCTATTGTATGTAAGATACAAGGTAAGGTGATATGTTCTTCTATGTCTTTTAAAGAAGCATGATAGGCTTTTGCTTCTATCGCATAGGATTTCAATGTTTCTACTAAACCTTTAATAGTCGTTCCAGTATGATCCATACGTGCTTTTCTTTTAATATTGAGTGTGTCTTCTTCAATATCATAATATTTTAAAATCATCTTGATACAATAAACGCCACAGGATACTTCATCATCCTGAAGATATATAGGATATTTACGCATATAAAAAAACCTCCCACTTATTTATTCCTTCATAAGTGAGAGATTTCTTAATATTTTATCCTAAAACTTTTCTAAGTTTAGTAATAAATTCATCAACATGTTCTTTTGTGATTACTAGAGGTGGTAATAAACGAATTACCTTTTCACCAGCAGTTACTACAATAACACCTTCATCAAGTAATGCCTGAACATATTTCTTAGCTGGGACATTTAATACAATTCCCTGCATTAATCCTAAGCCTCTATGACCTACAACACAATCATAATCTTTGACTACTTTATCTAATTCTTCTAAAAGATATTCAGATACTTCTTTACAGTTTTCTACAATTGAATCCTTCTTTAAGATATCAAATACAGTAGAGACTGCAGCAGTCACAAATGGATTACCTCCATAAGTACTTCCATGGTCTCCTGGTTCCATTGCCTTCGCAAACTTTGCATTAGCTACAAATGCACCTACTGGCACACCACAGCCAATACCTTTCGCAAGACATACAATATCAGGTAAGATATCATACTGGAAATAAGTCATGATTGTTCCTGTTCTTCCCATACCACACTGTACTTCGTCAAGAATAAGACAGATATCTTTTTCATCACAGATTTGTCTTAATCCCTGTAAGAATTCTTTTGTGCAAGGATTGACACCACCTTCACCCTGTACTGGTTCTACAATAATAGCGCCTGTACGATCAGCAAGTAAGGCTTTAACGCTTTCTAAGTCATTTAAAGTGGCATATTTTACACCTTCCATTAATGGACCAAAAGCCTGCTGATAATGCGCATTACCTGTTAACTTAACAGAACCTGTAGTACGTCCATGGAATGACTGATGGAATGCGATGACTTCACTATCAGCCTTATGGTGTTTTAAGAAGTAGTATTTACGTGCAAGCTTTAATGCCCCTTCAGTTGCTTCTGCACCTGAGTTACAGAAGAATACCTTTGAAAGACGAGTTGCCTCCACTACTTTCTTAGCTGCTTCAATGGCAGGAACAGTATAGAAATAGTTAGACACATGAGTTAATGTCTTCAACTGTTTTTCTACTGCTTCTACATAAGCAGGATAACCATAACCAAGTGAATTGACACCAATACCACTATAGAAATCTAAGTATTTATTACCTTCTGTATCATAGAGATATACTCCCTCTCCATGATCTAAAACAGTATCGTATCTGCCATAAGCATGAAGAAAATACTGTTCTCCTTCTTCATAATACCCCATTAGTTCTCCTCCTGATAATTCAAAATGATTTTCATATACATATCCACAACAGACTGTAATACAGATTCATTAAAATTAAATGTACCTGTATGAAGTCCACTCTGGAATTCCTTGGTTTTAGTACCGACAAAGATAAATAGACCTTTTACCTCTTTCTGATAGAAAGAGAAATCCTCAGCAAGCATGAGTGGTTCATCAAGTTCTTTTAATGAAGTGATTGATGAGACATAGTTAAATAGCTTTTTATCATTGATGACAGCTGGATAGAATGGTGGACAGCTCCATTCAATTCGACATCCATAGGCTTCTTCAAAACCTTTATTAATACGTCCTATAGAATCTGTGAGATGGGCAAACATTTCATCACTATAACAACGTACTGTGCCATGGAATTCTGTTTCCTTGGCCACACTATTACGTGCTGTACCACCATGAATTTCTCCAATATTCATAATAGCCGGATGGAATGGTGTCTTCATTCTTGTCAAAATATGCTGGTATTCATTTATTAAAGAACAAGCAATAAGTAACGAATCTACACCTTCATGAGGTAGTCCTGCATGAGCCCCTCTTCCTATGACTTTTACATCTAATTCACCACATTCAGCCATTAAACCACCTGGTTTAGAAGCAATCACACCTTCATCTAATAAAGGCATGAGGTGAATACCAAAAATAGATTCTACATTAAACTGTTTTAATAAACCTTTTTCACAGACAATGCGTGCCCCTCCAGGAGATTCTTCAGCAGGCTGGAAGATTAAAAGAATATCATAAAGAATAGGTTCTTTATTCTCTTTTAAAGCCTTCGCAAAGCCTAGAAGTGCAGTCATATGGCCATCATGTCCACAGGCATGCATGATTCCTTTATGAGTTGAGGCAAAATCTACACCTGTTTCTTCATTGACAGGTAAGCCATCAATATCTGTTCTAAAAGCCACTGTTTTGCCATAGCCATGATCAATAAAGACATAGAGTCCTGTTTCTAATAATGGCTGTGGTTGATACCCCATCTTTTCCAGTTCGGCTTTTAGATAAGCTGTTGTTTGTGTCTCTTCTAATCCTAATTCAGGAATCTGATGTAGATTCCTGCGCCATCTCTTTAAATCATCCATGATTAGATCTTTCTTAAATCATCCATTAACTGAGTCTTATCTTTTGTCTGGTCGTCTTTTTCTTCTTTCACAATACGAGCTGGGTTACCCACAACAACGGCACCTGCTGGTACATCCTTAGTAACAATAGAACCTGCACCTACGACAGCACCCTTACCAATTCTTACACCTTCAATAACAACCGCATTGGCACCAATTAATACGTCATCTTCTAAGACAACTGGGTTTGCTGAAGGGGGTTCAATAACACCTGCAAGCACTGCACCTGCACCAACGTGACAATGTTTACCAACTTCAGCACGTCCTCCAAGTACTGCACCCATATCAATCATAGAACCTTCACCAATCTTAGCACCAATGTTGATAACTGCACCCATCATGATAACTGCATTATCTCCAATAGTGACATGTTCACGGATAAAGCAGCCTGGTTCAATACGAGCATTGATATTTGTCATATCAATCATAGGAATCGCACTATTACGACGATCCTGTTCCATATAAGTTTCTGTAATCTTATCTTTGTTTTCTTCTAAATAAGTACGGATTGCGTCAAGGTCCCCAATACAGATTTTAGAATCTTCTGTACCAAACATCTTGAATCCTTCAGCCTTAGGTAAATCATGACCATTGATATATACCTTGACTGGTGTCTGTTTTTTCGCATTTCCAATATACTGGATAATTTCTTCTGCAGTTTTAAGCATATTCTTTCTCCTTTAATGTACCTTCAAAAGTAGTCCTTGCAGGACCTGTCATAAATATCTTCTTATCACGGAGTTCAATCTGTAAATGACCCCCTAACAATTCTACATCCACTTTCTCATCACACTTGTTGTTGAGATAACTTGCATACATCACAGCACATGCACCTGTACCACAAGCCATTGTTTCACCACTGCCTCTTTCCCATACACGCATCTTTAGATGTTCTCTATCAACAACCTTTACAAATTCTGTATTGACTGATTCAGGGAATAAAGAAGCATGTTCAAACTTAGGACCAATTGCTTCGATATCAAAATCAAGTGTATCTACATACTGGATGACATGCGGATTACCCATAGAAACAGCTGTACAATAATATGTATTGCCATCTATTTCAATAGGTGCATTCACCATTTCTACCTTAGAATAATTCACTGGAATATCAGAACATAGAGTAATTGGTTCACCCATATCTACACAGACACTTGTTACCTTTCCATCTTCTACATTCAATTCACAAGTTCTTATTCCTGCAAGTGTTTCAATCTTCAATGTTGTCTTATCAGTTAAGCCTTGATCATACACAAATTTAGAAAAGCAGCGGATTCCATTTCCACACATCTTTCCTTCACTTCCATCAAGGTTGAACATACGCATTCTGAAATCACATGTTTCACTTGGTAAGATGATAATGACACCATCACTGCCAATACCTATATGACGATTAGATACCTTCTTGATAAATGTTTCATCTGTTGGAACATTCTGATTGATTCCGTCAAAGTAAACATAATCATTCCCGATACCTTCCATTTTCAAGAATTTCAACATTTTCTTTTACACCTTTCTTGTTCATACTCTGAACTTAATGAAAGTATAACACAAAATTATCACTGTGACACTAACTAATATTTATACAAATTATCGTAAGAATCGATGATCATAATCGTCTTCTCATCAATCATAGTAAAGAGATATTTCACAATATCATGATGTAAGGCAACACATCCCATTGTATAGTCATGAGTACCAAAACAATGAAAGAAATAAGCACTCCCCTTTCCTTTAATACATTCCTTATTATAGTTAAAGAAGGCTGTGTATTCATAAGGTTTAGTATAATCAATCAAGTGTTCGTCATTCTCTTTTGTACAATGAGAATGGTCCCTAGTCTTTTCATCCACAAACTCATTATAATATTGTTCACCACACCAATAATCATCTTCAGTAATCTGATGATAATCCATCTTTGTGCCAGGATCTGGTGCAATACCCATGAGTTTCCCAAAAGTATATTCACCTATAGGTGTTTGTCTTGCCCCTTCTTTTCCTTCACCCATGCCTCTTTGTCCAATAAGTGCCGGTGTTTGTAAGACAAGCTCCCATTTTTCTTCTTTCTTATAATAATAGAATGTCGCATGACTTGTATTATAATGATCGACACAAACCAAAAAGAGCTGATCTGTTTTCTTTGATGCTTTTATGCTTTCTATATTCATGTAACCGCCTCCTGGCTACATTATATTAAAAAAGGAACTATATGAAAATACAGTTCCTTTATTTAAATAAAATAAAAACTCTGGTAAACCAGAGTTATTTTCAAATGGGGCGGCTGATGGGGATCGAACCCACGAAATGCCGGAGCCACAATCCGGTGTGTTAACCGCTTCACCACAACCGCCATATCTCTCGCAAGAGACAAGTAAGATTATATACAAGTGCTGATAGTTTGTAAAGAGAAAATTTAACTTTTTTTAAAGAAAATTTAAAATCCCGAGATTAACCCGGGATTTGTATCTTATTTAGTCTTATGAATAAACTTAAATGTGAATGCTGAACCTAATGCAGCTTCATATACAATACCTGTATATTTCTTATTCTGCAATGATGCAGCACCCTTCTGGAATACTGGTAATACAGCATATTCACTCATACAGATATCTTCTGCCTGATAAAGCATCTGCCATCTCTTCTTAGCATCTCTTTCAGTAGTAGATGCCGCAATTAACTGGTCATATTTCGCATTGTTATATTTACCATAGTTATTTGAGTTACCTGTAGAAACAAGGTTCAAATAAGTGATTGGATCAGGGAAGTCTGGTCCCCATCTTGCACATGAGATATCAAAATTGCCTGATTTCTGACGTTCTACACGGTCTTTCTTAACAGTTGCAACCATTTCGATATCTAAACCTTTAAGTTTTTTGAAACATGCCTGTAAATATTCTGCTTCAGTATCTGCTGGTGTTTCATCTGTACCATAAAGTAATCTTAATTTTAATGAAGAAACACCAAGTTCTTTTAAGCCTCGATCAAAAGCAGCCTGTGCTTCTTTTAGATTATACTGAGTATAATCTTTACCTTCTGAACGATATTCTTTACCATCTGGTCCATAAGTAAAATCAGCACTTACAAAACCATCTGCCTCTCTAGAACCATCCTTTAAGACTTTATTACATAAGTCTTTACGATCAATAGCTAGAGATAATGCTTTACGAATATTTGTATTCGCAAGAGCCTTGTTGTTGAAGTTCAAATATAAATAATACATATAACCCTGTTTGAACTTCACAAGACTATCTTTACCTTCATACTTATCAACTAAAGCTGAGTTAATAGTCGCAAAATCAACTTTACCATTATCAAATGCTGCAGCTGCAGTCTTAGGATCCTGAACAAGATACATATTTAAACCATCTAGTTCAACCTTATCTGCATCATAGTACTTATCATTCTTTTCAAAAGTAATCTTATTAGACTTAGTCCACTTAGTTACCTTGAATGGACCATTTGCAAGTAAATACTTTGCATCAGTAGCATATTTAGAACCACACTTTTCAACAAATTTCTGATTCTGTGGATAGAAGCATGGGAATGTCATGATTTCTAAGAAATAAGGGCATGGCTGAGATAAAGTAACCTGTAATGTTTTCTTATCCTTTGCTTCAACACCTAGTTCCTTAATCTTATCACCAGCAGTTGTACCAAGTTCAGCGAGTTCATCTGCATTCTTAATACATGCCCCTTCTTTACCAAATATATAGGCATAGCTACCTGCATTCGCAATTAGTTTTCTCCATGAATAAACAAAATCATCAGCAGTTAAATCATCACCATTAGACCATTTCGCATTCTTTCTAATAGTAAATGTATAAGTTAATCCATCATCTGATAGCTTATAAGATGATGCAGCAGCTGGTACAAGCTTTGTACCGCCCTTTGCAGTAATATCCATGAGTCCTTCACTAAATGCATGAATCGCATTAAATGAAACACCATCATCAGATACACTTGAATCTAGAGATGTTACATCTGCTTCACTTGAAAAGTTATAAATCGCTTTATCGTCGGAAGTAGAACCACATCCCACTAACATAGAAGCAACCAAGGCTGCTGCCACTATAATCTTGAGACTTTTCATAAAAATCCCCTCCATTTATAATCTTTATAAATACTATTATACGCAAAAACGCTTTCTTTTGTACAGAAAAATGTTTATCAATTTGATAGGTATTTATTATATCTCTTTGAACTCAACTAAAGTGATTTCTTTATTTTCTTTTGTTTTCTTAATATCAATAATTCTTTGATTAGAAGAACCTCTGAATTTGAGATTTGCATCTTTTAATTCATTCACAAATGGTCCATCTACTAATACATCAACATAATCAAGTAATGGCTGTTTCCATTCCATAATTTCTTCATAAAGGAATGAAGAATAGACCCAGATAGATTTAGTAGGACATTCTTTTTTGATATGTTTGAGTAATTCTAAAATATCGTCTCTGTTTTCTTCTTCAAAAGGTTCTCCACCTAAAAGTGTGAATCCTGCAATATGGGGTTTGTTAATAAGTTGAATTAGTACATCTTCTAATTCAGATGTAAAAGCCTTTCCTCCTTTAAAATCCCATGTTTCCTGATTAAAACAGAATGGACAATGACGATGACATCCTTGAGTATAAAGAGATACTCTAATACCTGGTCCATTCGCAATATCTACTTCTCTTATTTGTGCATAACGCATCTTTTTCACCTCACAAAGTTTTATTATATACTCTTTTGTCTACTAAATGAAAGAGGAAGCTCTAAACCATTTTCTTCAAGAAGCTTTTTATTTGTTAAGATGTCTTGAGTTGGTCCATCTGCGACAAGCTTTCCGTTAGATAGTAATAAAACACGATCACATGTATCATAAATAAAATCTAAATCATGGGACGCTATCAACATTGTATAAGGGAGTTCGTTTAATACATTGATTAATCCACGACGATGTCTAGGATCTAATGATACAGAAGGTTCATCAAATAATAGAATATCTGGACGCATAGAGAGGACTGTCGCAATGGCAGCTCTTTTTTTCTCTCCACCAGATAAGCGATAAATCTTTTCATGCTTCTTTTCCTGCATATGTACAAGATCTAATGCTTTGTTGATACGTTCTTCTAATTCTTCTCCCTGTAATCCTTCATTCATTGGGCCAAAGGCTACATCCTCATATACAGAAGACATAAAGAGCTGATTATCTGAATCCTGGAAGACATAACCTATATGGGAACGAATAGATGCAAGGTTTTGATTGTTCATAGTTAAATCTGTAATTTTCAGTTCTCCCTGACCATTTTCTATTCCAATAATAGTTTTAAGAAGTGTAGATTTCCCTGCTCCATTACAGCCAATGAGTCCTACTTTTTCACCTTTTTGGATATGAAAATTCAAATTATCTAATATAATACGATTCTCTATATAAGAGAAAGAGAAATGATTCAGTTCAATCATAATGTCACCCCTTTTAAAAATAGTAATAGTATACACATAATACCAAATGTAAGTTTAGACAACTTATAATCATATTTTTGTGATTGTAATGGCATTACACCTTTAAAACCTCTTAACATCATAGATTGATAGACGTTCATAGCACGATCAATGGAACGAAGCATCATTGAACCAACTAATGTGCCCCATGTCTTTATAGAAATACCCTTCTGCCCTGGTGCACGTAAGCTATAGGCAAGCAAAGTTTTATCTGTTTCTTTAAAGAAAAGAATGAGATATCTTTGAATTAACATGATAACGACAATAAGAGATTGAGGCACTTTTAGTTTAGATAATCCCATACAAAGTTCCTCCATAGATGTTGTGGTCATCAATATGTAAGAGAATAATAAAGCAAATATTCCTTTTAATGCAAGCACAATAAAACAAGTGATTCCATATCCCTTAAAGAATAAGAAAGGTGTTCCCATAAAGAGTAATAAAGCCACTAATGGTTTGAGTTCTCCTAGACAGTTGAATAAATTGATTTCTCCAAGCATTGAAAATAAGAGTAAAGGTAAAAACATCACTACAATATAAATATTATGGATGGAATAAGAAGCAGTGATTATCAAATAAAGTAATACAATCAAAATCTTATAAGTGGGATGAATGGCAGAAAGAATGGTTGTACGTTTAGAAAGTGCATCAATTTGATGCACTCTCTTAATGGCTTTCTGTATGTTTTTCATGATAACGATGAATGAGCATATAGAGTCCTATGACAACTAAGACTCCAACGATTCCTGCAAACATCCCACCTAAGATTGATTCATGTCCTGCAATATTATAGTCAGGTAATAATGCTGTGAGTTCCTGAACACGCGAAGACAAAGAATAAATAGCCCCTTTATGTTGTAGTTCTGTAGAACCAGTTAACTGTAAAATAGACCATTCTAATCCATCAGGGAAAGCACTAGCAAATATTGATAAAATACCAGCCACTGCGACAGAGAGACCACCAAATAGTGCAAGAAGCTTCTTTTTAGATGTTTTTGCCAGTTTAGTTGTATGCCCCTGCCAGATGAGTTCTGGACGTGCTTCGTAAATAAATGATAGAACTAAACCTGTAATAATACCTTCTACTGCACCTATCGCAAGATGAATAGGCTGCATCACACCAATGAATAAGTTCCATGGGAGTGCTGTAATACCTGATAACTCTGTTTCTACAACTACTGAGAAGGCACCTAATTGTAAAGAGATAATAGAACCTAAGATAGAGGCAATCATCAAATTCTTCTTAGATAATTTTTTACTGATTATTGGCTTAAATATCAACATCGACGAGATAAAACAGCCATAAAATGCCATATTCCATATATTACATCCTAGGGCAAGTAACCCACCATCCGCAAAAAGCAGACATTGTATTGCCAGTATACCTACCATCGTTAAGAAACCTGCATAAGGGCCAAGTAACGCTGTTAACATCAGTCCTCCTGTCAAGTGTCCTGAAGAACCTGTTCCAGGGATAGTGAAATTAATCATCTGGGTTGCAAAGACAAAGGCACCCATAACACCCATCATTGGAAGTTTCTGTGGATCATTTTCTTCTTCTAGTTTTTTAATTGAATAAATAGTCATTGCACCTGATGCCAGATACATCGTTGTCGCAACAGCAGGTGAGACCAAGGCGTCAGCCATATGCATATTATTTTTCCTCCAGTTTAATATCTTGACTACCACTTCTAAATCCTTCTAGATCAAGAGTTACATAGTCACATCCTAATTCTTTAATAAATAAGACAATCTCTTGACGTTTATCCATACATTTCATAAAAGCATCTTGATCAATTTCTAAACGTACTATGTCGTTATGTATTCTTGCACGTACATTGTAGAAACCATATGTATGAAGATAATCTTCAATCTTTTCTACTTTACGCATTTCCTCATAATTAAGTAATGTATGATAAGGAAATCTTGTCGCAAGACATGGTGAAGAAGGCTTATTAGCCGCTTTTAAATCGTAAGTACCAGCCAATTCTCTAATTTCTTTTTTAGTCATATTAGCCTCTAAGAGTGGACTATGTAATTTTAATTCTTGAATTGCTTTGATACCAGGACGATATTGTTTTAAATCATCGGCGTTTGTACCTTCAAGAATAGTAGAAATACCTAAACTTTGTGCGAGTTCCTTCACTTTAGTAAACATATACTTCTTACATAAATAACAACGATCTACAGGATTATTCTCTATTCCTGCACCTTCTAATTCATCTACATGAATCACTTTATGAATAGCCCCTAATTCTTCAGCTATTCGCTTGGCTTCATCTGCTTCCATCACAGGATGAAGCGCTGTTTGAATAGTAACAGCATAGACATGCGTATGATATCTCTTTGATGCTTCAACTGCCATTTTTAATAAGAGTGTACTGTCTACGCCACCAGAAAAAGCAATCATAACATCTTCATGTAGATACTGATCAATGATGGCGACTAAATTCATAATAACTCCTTTCCAGCAACTGATAAACATCAATAATAGATAAATTATGTTTTTCACTTAATAACTTCGCACTTTCATATTCAGGATACGCTCTTATATTTCCTTCTATATTAACTACCTTAAATATAGCATCACCAAGAGGAGTAGAAATTGTTTCAAAAGTTCTTTGAAGAACTGTACGTTCCATGTAAGTACGTCTAATACCGATAGTGCTTGTTTCTTTAAAGATGATTGTTTCTAATTCTTTTCTTTTTTCTTCATCACATAATACATTGAGTAAGTAAGCAGGTCTGTTCTTTTTCATCATTACGGGAATATAATGAACATCTTTAGCACCATGAGACATTAATAACTCCATCACATGACCTAATACTTCTCCTGTACTATCATCAATATTTGTTTCTAGCTTACATACCTTATTGGTGCCTGGGATCTGTTTCAATCAACATTGCACGAAGTAAACTTGGTCTTTCATAAGCACGCTTACCTGCCCCTATACCTGTCTTTTTAATTGTGAAGGTAGAAGGAAGTGTATGAGATGTCACAATAGACGCAGCAATGGCAGCACCTGTAGGAGTCACTAATTCTCCTTTGATAGTATCAATATGAATAGGTAAATGATGACTCGATACAATATTATTCACTGCAGGAACTGGGATAGGAAGTGTTCCATGAGCACAATGTACAGTTCCTGTTCCTTCATAAATAACCGGGATATAGACTTCATCAATACCTAAATCATCAAAACATACCGCTGCAGAAATAATATCTACAATAGAATCCACAGCACCTACTTCATGAAAATGGACTTCTTCAATAGAAGTACCATGGGCTTTGGCTTCTGCTTCACCTAAAATAGTGAAAATCTTTTTAGCCAATTCTTTAGCATGATCTGTCATTTGTGCATGATCAATGATATGTAAAATATCATGTAAATGACGATGTTCATGATGATGGTGTTCATGATGTGTATGTTCACCATATAAGTAGTTCATATCGTGATCATGATTATCATGATCCAAAATAACATTAAAATCACAGACATCAAGTCCTGATTTATTGACTCTTGTGATTTCAGTTTTAAAACCAGTAAGAGATAATGATGAAAGAACTTCTTCTAATACTTCTTTTGAAGCCCCTAAATCAAGTAAGCTTGCGACAAACATATCTCCACTTATTCCAGAATAACATTCTAAATATAATTGATTCATTTTAATTCTCCCGTTCTATTAATCTGAGTTGCGATATAACCTGCACCATAGCCATTATCAATATTCACTACCGCAATACCATTGGCACAGGAATTAATCATTGTAAGTAAAGCACTGACACCATGAAAGCTGGCTCCATAACCCACTGATGTAGGTACTGCAATAACAGGACAGTCTACTAAACCACCTATAACACTTGCAAGAGCTCCTTCCATTCCTGCCACCGCAATAATACATCGTGCTGATTGCAGGATATCTAGTTGAGATAATAAGCGATGAATACCACTCACACCTACATCATACAAACGTTCTACATAACTCCCAAAGAATTCAGCTGTCTGTGCTGCTTCTTCAGCCACATTAAGATCTGCCGTACCAGCACTACATACAACAATCTTCCCTTTATGTTCCTTTTCTTTTTCTATCTTAATAATATGTGATAATGGATCATATTCTAGTTCAGGAAATTCATTCTTTAAGAGTTCATATTGATGTACTGAGGCTCTAGTCCCAAATACTTCTCCCTGCACCTCATAAAGTCTTCTCACAATACCGACTAAGTGATCATCTGCTTTTCCCTGGCAATAAATCACTTCCTGAAAACCTGAACGTATTTCTCTATTTGTATCTAATTTCGCATAGCCTAATTCTTCAAAAGCGGATTTCTTAAAGAATTGTTCGGCTTCTTCAACAGATAGTTCTCCTGTTTTTACTTTTTCTAGTATTTCCTTTGTTTCCATACAATCACCACCTTTATTAGGGTAACATTAAACCCTAGTTTAGTGTCAAATGTTTTGTATATTCATTATACAATGAGAAAAAAATAGTTCACAAGAAAACTTGTAAACTATCACTTTTCTAATAATTATTTTAAAAATGAAAGAACTATTTCTTTCTACCTTCTATAGTCATTTTCACCATGCCAAGTACTGCAGCGTATAATACTCCAGCCACCGGCCATATAATCCACGTGAACTTCCAGTTATTTGTCCAGAAACTCCATCCAAGATATATCGCGACTATCAAACACCAATAAGCACCCGAAAAAGCATCTGTCTTCTTTTTCAAATGTTTCTCTTCTATTGTATATTCCCCTTCCTGCAATAGAGTATCATAGCTAGACTTGATCATACCTGCACGAATAAGAATATTGACACCAATAGAAACAATAATAAGTAATAGACCTACAGATATACCACTCATATAATCTTCTACTTCCATTACACCTGCCATTATAGTAGGAATGACAGAAAGAATACAAAGTACTACTCCTATCGCAATATTCCTTGTGAATGTTGATTCATATTGTTCTCTTCTTTCACGTACCATTCCTGGTACACCATATTCTGTCTCAAAGATTTCTTTTTCTAAATGCTGCATATGAGATTCTCGTAATCCATAATTCACAAATAGATAGACAGCTATTGCGACTAATACAAGAAGTAGTACTAAACTAAAACCTATAAGTATATGATCTTCTGTCATTGTACCTAATACTATAAGAGGTACAGGACTTAATATGCATAAACTTGTCGCATTGGCGACTATTCTTGAACCTTTACTTTTCATATCTAAATATTGATTGGCTTCTTCCATACTTACCTTGATTGTATTAGTTTCTGTATATTCATTGAGTGGTTCTTCTTCTATTTCCTCTTTCAATAAGTAGTCTGTAGTGACACCAAACATTTCAGACATCTGAAGTATTCTTTGTAGGTCTGGTATAGATCCTGCACTTTCCCATTTTGAAACAGCCTGCCTAGATACACCTAACTTACTTGCAAGTTCTTCCTGTGACCAGCCATTCTTTTTTCTTTCTTCTATAATCTTATCAGCAAGAATCATCTTCATCTCCTCCTTACATACCAAATATACCAATTATGGTAGCTTCTATCTACCAATTCAGGCTGAAAATATGTCAACCGGTGGTTGCAGGAGTTAAATATTTTATAAACTACAACATAATATGAGTCCAATTGTACCTATTACAACAAATAGAAGACCTATACCTGCTGATTTCTTTCTTTTGTTTATCAGTGTTCTTTGATGTTCATCCATATTCTTTATTGGATATTTTCTTCTTCTAAATAAATAGAATAATAATCCATTTGAGTTATTTCCATTTATTGCAAGTAACCCCCATAATCTAGGATGTTTAAGTCCTCGCGCTGAAGCATCTAATACAATCAACTTACATATTTGATATGTTGTTTCCATAGTTCCTACAAGAGTAATTGCCATACATATCACAAATAATATATTATTCATAGAATCCTCCTTATATACACTTAATAATTTGATACAACAATAATGATGAACTTACTACAGCTAAGCAGAATACAACAACTAGATAATACTTACTATCTGGCAAGAACATGCCTAATGTAATTAATAGAATCACAACAAATATATTCAATAATATTGCGCCTATCAATTGTTTACTGCTTCTTACTATATTTGTGCTTTCTTCCAGATGTTCGATCATTCTTTCATCTCCCTTTATAAGTTCATCAAGAGTAATAGAATAGAGATTACTTAGTTCTATAATGTTTATAATATCAGGATAAGACTTCTCATTTTCCCAATTAGAGATTGTCTGTCTTGAAACATTTATTTTTTCTGACACCATTTCTTGGGTAAGATGAGATTTGATACGTGCTTCTTTTAATTGTTTGCCTATTTCCATATCTTTACACTCCCTTTCGTGATTATCTTGTCATATAACTACTTTTATGTCTATCAAATATATTTGACATAGATAATTTATAGTGATAAACACAAAAAAAAGACAACCTATTATAGCGTTGCCCACTTCTGGTAGAAGTAGTAATTTTATATCTCTTTTTGTCTTATTCTGTCTGATTCTTATTATTTTGTTTTCCCAGTCGATATCCTCAAATTTTAAATTCACTACATCGCCAGATCTTAAGCCATATTTTATTAAAAGCATAATCATTGCATATGCACGTTTACCTAGTGCGCTATTACAATCAATTGAACTTACAATTCTTTTTATTTCACCACTTGTAAAAATGGAAGGCAGTTTTTTATTTTTGATATATTTGATGTCAGGAATACATGAAACAATCTCTTTATCTATTTTACCTTATACAAGAAGGTAATTAAGAAATCGTCTTAGATGAACTTTATATTTGTTTATTAGTTTGTATATTAGGTTGTTGCTGTTGGTGTTATCATTATTTCCAGCTGATTTGAAAAATCCATATATTGTATCAGGCGTCAGGGTTTTAATATCATTGTCCTTCAAATAATCATTAAAGAGCTTCAATGAATTTTTATAACCATTGATTGTAAGTAGATTCAGCTTAAATTTTTTAGAAAGTTCATCATCTAAGAAATTATTAATATCTGTTGCTAAACCTCCTGAAATTTTTGGGTTATTAGATGGTCTGCCAACACGTAAGTAACCATTTTCCAAAAAGAAAATAAAGCTAGTTTCACCCCTTACTACATGATAATTAAAATATAGGAAACCCCTAGTTATTTTAAATTACCGAAAAAAACGCATGGTGTGAACATGCGTTATTTAGTCATCTGTCTCCTTATATATTGCGTCCCTGGTATTGGACTGTAACCACGTAAACAGTTTTATGTAGCTCATCAATTCGAAAAATAACAATATAGTTATCAATCAATAATTGTCTGTATTTTCCAGCATATCTTCCTTCTGTTCTCACTTGATGAGATTCAGGAAAAGTATCCAAACCCAAGATAGCATTTTTAATTCGATTAATTTGTGCTCCCGCATTTTCAGAGGCTGATTTTTCAATTGCAATATAGTTGTAAATATAATCTAATTCAGAAATTGCTTTGGGATTGATTTTTACTTGATACTTATCCAAAGTGCTTTTTCTCCAAATCATCGAATACTTTTTTTGCATCAACTGCTTCTGCACCATCCAACAGTTCTTGTTCAGATTCAAAGATTGCTTTGTCTATACGATTTATTCTAGCAAACTCATCATATAATTCACTGCTCATCACAACCAGGTCACTATAGCCATTTTTTGTAATAAAAATAGGTTCATGATGTTTGTGTGCAATATTAGAGATATCATTTGTATTTCTTAATTCCTTAATAGGTAGAATTAGTGGCATAATATCTCACTCCTTTCATCAACACAATTATAGCATAATTATGTTGATGTGATAGAAATATTCTGGTAAATATAAAAGACAACCTATTAGGCTGTCTTTACGGTAAGGAATCTTTCAATCATCCTATTAATTTTGGGATTTAATTAAAGATTCATATACAGTTCCTTTACTGTCTTCTAAGGCTTTATTCTTATATTCCTTGCTTTTTGATTCATTACCCATATTCTTGTAGATAACTGATAATAAGAATTCAAGATAGGGAGTATCTTCATTGTTTTTAGTATATTCTACATCTTCTAGATCAGATTTTAATTCATCATAATACTTAATTCCACCACTAATCAAAGTATCATTAACCATATCCATCTGTCTATATAGGTCATGATCATTTGTCGTGCTAACCATTTCCAACAAACGATCAATCATAGATGCATTCTTCTTATCTACATATATATAGAATACTGATTTTGCAAGAGCAGACTTCTGCTTAGAATTCATAGGAACATGATCCATTATATTGTTTACTTGAGTATCTATTTGTTTGTCATCATTTAGTTTTAGATAAGCATTTAAAAGTAAATATTCCCTATTAAATGGAGGAATACATATCTTAGCTAGTTTAGTTGCCATTAAGTCTTTTATTGCCTTAATATCATTGTTATGGAGTAATGTTAGATAATTTTTTAGGAGTTTCTTTCTGATGATTACTGGAATAGTACCAATAATAGCAATCACTATAGCGACAATTAACATAGCATTCATACTTTTATACCCCTTTCTCAATCAACTTTATAATATCATTTAATTCATTAATAATTATATCTGCCTGACTCTGATCTAAGCCAAACTTATCATCTTTTAAAGCCAACACCTTAATACCAGCTCTATTTGCAGCTAATATTCCTTTAGGTGAATCCTCAATAATAATAGCTTCATCCTTATTCACATTCAATTCTTTTATTGTATGTAAATATATTTCTGGATTTGGTTTACTTTCTTTGAATTGTTCACCACTTACTATAAGTGAAAAATACTTTTTTAAACCAGCCTGATCCAACGCATTATTAATACTATATAAACTAGAAGAGGACGCTAACGCTATTTTATAATGTTTACTTAAGTGTTCTAAAACAGGATAGATCTGAGGTCTAACTACCGCTTTATAATCACAATCAAATGAACGAAAATATTCTTGAAGCATATTTTTAAATGTCATGAAATCAGTTTTTTCATTCCACATTCTATATGCTTGTTCATAATATAATTTACTATCAATACCAATGAGAGGAATACAATCACTTACTTGTATTTCTATATCATGCTGTTTAAAAAATCTTATCAAATCATTTATATACATGGTTTCACTATCAAAGATCACACCATCCATATCAAAAATAACAGTTTTAATCGTCTCCATCATAATTCACAAAATTCTCCGTTTTTGCAGCAGCAATAGCCTTAAATTCTTTTAATAATGGATGTTGATAAATAGAGTGTAAGTCATTTGAAACAATAAAGCTTAATAATTGTACAAATGGTAAATATACAAGTGGACATAATTCACTTGAAACAGTATCACTCAAACTTAAAACATGATCATCACTTGATAATTGAGGATTGTTTGAAATTAAATAAGCTCGATTGCTAACTTTTCGCGTAGCCTTATATACTTGTTCTACGCGTCGACTTGCACCATCGTTTCCATCAAAGAAAATCACATTGTATTGTGGCGTTAATTGAAGGTTTGGTCCATGGATATACTCTTCAATTTCATAGCAGCAACTTGGAATATGAATGGTTTCACCCATTTTTAATGCACTTTCAAGTGCTGTTCCATAATTGGCACCGGCTCCACAACTGTAAACCCAGGACATAGATGTGAAATTCTTATAATGTCGCTGAATAAAGTTTGTAGCCTGATCAATCATTTCTTCATTTAAATCAACTGCTTTCTTTAATTCATCCAAATATTCAGTCTTTCCAGAATATGCAATTGCGAATAAATCTAAGAATAACGCAAGTGAAGAAACACCTTTTGTGACATAGCCAACTAATTCTTCGCCCACACCATATTCAATCACAACATCCGCAACATCTTTTACATCACTGTTTTTATTTCCTGTTAAACAAATAGCTTTACATTCTTTTTTCTTAATGATTTTTAATGCTTCGATTGCATTTGTACTTAAACCACTCTGTGTAACCACTAAAACTAAGTCGTTCTCTTTAATATCATTTTCATAGTACGTAAATGTATATGGAGTAATGATTCTAACTTCTAAACCACTTACTTTTTCCACAAAACTTCTAGCACAATAACAAGCATTATGACTTGATCCAGAAGCAACAAGTAAAATACGTTTAATTTCTTTTTGTTGCACTTCCTTCATCAATGGATCAACTAGTGTAGTATACTGTTCAATATTTGTTCTTAATACGTCTGGTGTTTCTTTAACATAATCAAGCATTGTTAGTTTTTTCATAATATACCCCCTATTAAGGCATAAAAGGTGGAATAAATCCACCCTTTATATTTTAGTATTCTAATCTTCTGTAGTAACGACGGATTTCCATAGGGTGACGAGTTTCGATTTCCATATGAACATCAATTCTGTTGTTTACAGCATGCATTACATGGTGAGATAAGTGTTTACGATATTTTTCACTAATTCCCTTTAATTCGTAATCTTTAGTGTCAATGATTGTGTAGTTTGCACAAATTCTTGGAATAAAGTTAGCTACACGTTCAGATAATGGACGCTGAGCATCTTCACCAATATAGATTGTAACCGGAGTTTCTTTAGTTACGATTTCAAACATACCATGGAAGAATTCATTTGATGTGATTGATTTAGTTTTTAACCATAACTGTTCTTCCCAATAGCACATTGCATATGAGTAAGTAGCACCCCACTGGTTTCCAGCACCTACAAAGTAGTGCATTTCATCATTCCAGTGCTTTTTAGCGAATTCAATAGCGAATGGTTCAGCTTTCTTTTCAACTTCTACTAAATCTTCTGCTAAGTATTTATCAAATTCAGCATACATATCATCGTAGTCTTCAAATTCACCATTGTTGAACATGAAACGGTCAGCAACCATGAAGAACTTTAACTGTTCGTTCATTGGGTAAGAGATCTTGTAGTCTCCTAAATCTAATAAGATAGCTTCTTTAGCATCAACAAATGAGATAACTGTAGCTCCAACTTCATTTTTAATTTTTTTGATAGCATCAACTACTTCTTTAGTGTTTCCAGATACAGATGAGATAATAACAACTGTATCTTTAGTAATACGTTTGTTTCCTGTAGTTAAGTATTCAGCAGCATTTTCTGCCCAAGTTTCAATAGCACTCATTTCTTTCATGTGTACTGTAGCCTGCATAGCACTTGCCCAAGTACCACCAACACCTAACCAGCAGATGTTTGAATATCCATGTTCGCAGATTTCATCAACGATTTCGTTGATCTGAGGGCGTAAAGCTAATGCGCCATTTACGCTATCGATTTTTTCCTGTTCATTAAATTTAATCATTTCCATTTTCTTTTCCTCCGTTTTTTTTAAAATTTATTAACAACCTAAGATACCAAAGAATGCTCCGACTAATCCGATCACAACGCAGATTAACAATAATGTAGTTGTCTTAACATTTTTCTTTTTCAATAAGTAGTAAACTAGTAATGTGAATAATAATGGCATTAAGCCAGGCATGATATTATTGAATACAGAATTTAATGTAGTTGCTTCATGACCAGAACCAAACTTCAATGGGAAGCTGATTGATACGTTTTCAGCAGTCATACCACCAACAACCATCAATCCTAAAACACTTGCTGCATAAGTAAGTTTTGACATTAATCCATTCTGCTGAATCTTAGCCAAGAATCCACTACCTAATTTATAACCAGCATTCATTAAATAATAACGTAATCCCTGAGCTGGAATGTTGAAGATTAATAAGAATAAGATAGGTCCTAAGATATTTCCTTGATTTGCTAGAGATAAACCAACACCAGTAGCGATAATACGTAATGTTCCCCAGATGAATGAATCACCAATGCCTGCTAAAGGTCCCATTAATGAAACCTTTACATTGTTGATACTTTCTGTATCAAATTCAGGATCATTTGCGTTGCTTTCTTCCATAGCAGCACTAATACCTAAGATTAATGTTGCCAATTGTGGAGTTGTGTTGAAGAATTCCAAGTGACGCTTCATAGCTGCAACTTGATCTTCTTTATTTGGATACAACTTTTTGATAACTGGTAACATACTATAGCAGTATGACATATTCATCTGTCTTTCATAGTTCCAAGACCATTCCAAACCGAATGAACGCCAGAATACTTGATTTAACTCTTTTTTAGTTAATTTATTAGAAGTCGTCATCTTCATCTACTCCTCCTTCTGTTGCTGTTTGAGCTGAATTACTACGTAACTGAGTTAATACGATAGCAATGATAGCTCCAAAAATTGCGATTGCTGTTACTGGAATCTTTAAGTATACGCTTAATGCGAATCCTAAGAAGAAGAAACATGCAACTTCTTTGTCCATAATCATCATTAATAATAAACCGAACCCAATTGCAGGTAATAATCCCATTGTGATCTGTAAACCATTTGAAATCCATTTAGGAATGACATTTAATAAAGCCTGTACAGCTGGTCCACCAGCATAGTAACCACATCCTACAATCACACCGATAATTAAGTTAACACCGAAGAATCCACCTAATAAGTGCATTCTAGCAACTCCAGCCATATTTCCTTCAGCTGCATATTTATCTGCTTTATGAACAAATGGAGGTAAGATGAATACCATTCCAACGTTCTTTGCAATTAATACTAATGAAGCAACTGGTAAACCTACAGTCAATGCAGTTTCTGGTCCAGCTCCTGTTGTAATTGTGAAAGCTGTTCCTAATACAGTTCCTGAAATCATTTCAGGTGGAATACTAGCACCGATTGAGAAAGCTCCCATAAATGCTAATTCTAATGTTGCACCTAAAGTAACACCTGTTTGTACATCACCAAGTACAATACCTGTTAAAGTACCCATAACCAATGGTCTTGACAACAAACTTGTACCGAACAAATACTCAGCATTTCCAAGCATTGCTACCAAGCCAAGTAAAATTGCTTGTAGTAACATATTTCTCCTCCTATAAAACTTTTTCTACATTTACTGGATTATCTTCTGGAACCATCTGAATTGTTACATCCACGCCTGATTCACATAATCCTTTTAAAATTGTTTCTTCTGCTGGTGTAATATTCATTGCTTTTGAAATATTACGAGTTTCAGCAGTTGCCTTAGTACCACCAAGATTTAACTTTTTGATGTTGCATTCTTTACACAATCTTTCAGCATCCTTAATAGATTCAACTACAGTTAATAATTTATATTTGTCTGTAACACCACTGTTGATTGCTTTTACTGCATCATCCATACTTTTGATAACTAATTTAACACCACTTGGTTTTGCCATCTTGATTGAAGTTTTTCTTAAATCATCTTTCATAACTGCATCGCATGCAATTAAGATACAATCTGCTTCAACTGCATTTTTCCAAGAAAAAGCAACTTGACCATGTAACAATCTGTGATCCACTCTTAATAATTTAATCATTTTCTTCTCCTCCTATTAGAAATCTTCATCATCTTCGCTTGTTATTCCGTTCATAACAGTCATTCCATCTTTAGCCGCTTCGATCAAATCGTTCGCTTCTGCTAATTCAAGTTTTCCGTTCAAGCCTTTCATTACTGCATCTAATACTAATCCCATGTTCATTCCTGAGAAGACCATTACATTATCTAATACTGCGAGTTTAGATAATGCTGTGTGGACACTTCCACCTTTGATATCACACAAGATTAAAATTTGTTCATCACTCTCTTTTGCTTGTTTCAAAACTTCTTGATAATAGTCTTCAGGATTTTGTCCAGGAAGCAAGCTATATGTTTCTATATCCTTAGCTAAATCTCCAACAATCATAGAAACTGAATCTTTCATCCCTTTAGATAATCCTCCATGTGATGCAAGTATGATTTTTGCCATATTCTCTGCACTCCTTTCTTTTCGTTTTAGTTCATGCAAGCTTTGAGCTAGTTTGTAGATCTTTACGCTTAATTCGTAGAACTAACTTCCACTTATACCCAAGCAAGCTTCGTGCCAGTTTGTAGATCAATTACGTTCAATCTGTAGAACTAACTTCCACTTATACTCAAGCAAGCTTTGTGCCAGTTTACAGATCTTTATGCTTGATCCGTACAACTAGCTTCCACTTATGCTTAAGCAAACTTTGTGCCAGTTTACAGATCTTTACGCTTAATCTGTACAACTAACTTCCACTTATACTCAAGCAAGCTTTGTGCCAGTTTATAGATCTTTACGCTTAATCTGTACAACCAACTTCCACTTATACTCAAGCAAGCTTTGTGCCAGTTTATAGATCTTTACGCTTAATCTGTACAACCAACTTCCACTTATACTCAAGCAAGCTTTGTGCCGGTTTACAAATCTTTACGCTTAATCTGTATAACTAGCTTTCACTTATACTCAAGCAAGCTTCATGCCAGTTTATAGATCTTTACGCTTAATCTGTATAACTAGCTTCCACTTATATTCAAGCAAGCTTTGTGACAGTTTACAAATCTTTACGCTTAATCTGTACAACTAGCTTCCACTTATACTCAAGCAAGCTTCGTGCCAGTTTATAGATCTTTACGCTTAATCTGTATAACTAACTTCCACTTTTAAACAAGCAAAAAGTGTGCCAATTAATAGCACACTAATCATTAATAATATAGTTGTATATATATTCTATTTCTTCATCTGGAATCTCAACATTGTAGTATGTCTTAACTTCTTTCATTGAGATATTTACTTGATCTATAAACTCTTGATGCTTTTTCTTAAAGTCATGATCAGTAAAGTTTGAAATAGCTTGTCTTGTAACTAATCTTTCTACAAGACAGCAGATATGAACATATAATCCAAAGCATGTTCTATTCTTAAATCTCTTATGTAAGATATTCTGTAGATGATCAATTCCTTTCGCTACATGTTCTAGTAGTTTATCTGGATTTAATATAGTTAAGTTATTCATGACATTGGATAATGTGAAATTACGTAAGATATTCTTTTCGAATATCTCCATCTGAGCTTGAGTCATATACTTCCCAAAATATACTTCTATCGCATTCTGACCCTCATTAATAATCAATTCCTGTATACCTATATATTTCATAGATTCAATATTTGGATCAAGTGTTCCAATGACACATACAACCTCATAATCATTCATTAACTGATCATAGACCTGTTTACGTATTAAAGCAGGATAATCATAAGTAATAATCTTTAGATTTGAATCTTCAGGTAAAGAATTGAATAAGATTTCTTTGATTTTATTCGCTGTACCAATTCCTGATGCACAAGAACAGATTACAATAGGTTCTTTCTTTTTCTTAAGTTCTACATGCGTTTTATAGATATTTTCCTTAAGAATAGAATCAATTACTTCGGTCACGGTTTTATTGAGTTTAATTCCCTGTCCTATTTCTAACGCACATTTAGTATTAATATTGTTTACTAAGGCAATATCTGCATTACTTGTATCTAATCCCTGATATATTTCTTCAAGAGAACCCATATCAACTAATAAATAAAGTTTTGAGATATTACCAACATGTGCAATGTAATCATTGATTTTTCTTGTAATAGTTTGTACATCCACGTCTAATGGCATATCAATCGCATCAAATATATAACTATTCAACATTCTATTGGCTGCTTCCGCAATAGAACTTGCAGTTGAATAACCATGCGCAATAATAACCGCAATTGTGAGATCTTCACCAGAATGTGCAAAATACTTAATCATACAAATACAGATAATACATTCTACAAACTCATCAATATCCTGATTCATATTGTTCTTTAAATAATGAGAAACTTCCTGTCCTATTTCATATTCACGATGAAATTCAAGTTTTAGATATTTCTTTAAATTTTTTATTTCATCATAATTCTCATTGATCCAGTTATTTGTAAGATATGTATTCTTAGAAAATTCTGAGACATATGTTGCAAGTGCAATCAACTCATTATGTGAAGTCCTAAAGCCGTAATGTTCAGTGATATTATTAAATATCTTTTCTAGATAATTTGTAAGATAATCAATTGAATCTGCACGATTATCATTAAATATAAGCTTCTCAAAATATCTATCTACAGTATTCTGTGCATTTACTGAAAATGACTGATCTCTTTTAAGATTAATTAATGATTGATAAAAATCTTTGATGATTCCCTGATCTGATACAGGAAGAAGTGTGTTAAGAGACACAAGTTTATGCTTCTTCATAATCATAGAGGAAACATCTATACTATTTCTAATACTGTCAGGTAAATCATAAGCATGTATTTCTAACGTATCTGAATTACTTTTATATAATGCACTCACACAGCTTGCCTGAATAGTATTAGTCAGTTCACCAATATTACCTACAAATGTGTGATTCAGTAACAACTCATAAACGTTAGATGAAATAAGAATTGTTTTGCCAACACGCTTCTCTTCGTTTTTCAAAAAGTTATACATGAGTTCTAGCTTTTCATTTTCTCCTCTTTGTGCAAGAGATGGAATTGTAAGAATAACTGGAATACGTCTGAGAAATGTTTTTAATAATGCTTTTTGTGGCACTTCTGTTGTCGCAAATATAATTCTACATTTAGATTTATACCACTTATTATTATCACCTACTAAGTGATAGATTCCCTGGTCCATATAAAGGAATAGTTTTTCCTGGCATTCAGCATTTAAACAATGCACTTCGTCTAAGAATAATACTCCACCATCCGCAAAATGTAATAAACCTAAGTTATCACTATCTGCACCTGTAAAAGCACCTTTTTTATAGCCAAACAGATTTGCTGTGAGTAGCTCTGGGTTATTGGCATACTCTGAACAGTTCACCTGTACAAAATTCTTAGATGCATCAATTAAGCCTGTGTCTACACAATATTCATACGTAAGTTTAGCCATAAATGATTTACCTGTACCAGTTGGTCCATAAAACAACATAGGTAATCCTACTGGTGGGTAAGATACTGTTGCCTTAATCTTCTCTACAATCTGATACATGCTTTCATTAGACCCAATAAGCTTTTCAAAGTTCTTTAATTCTGTCTGATTGTTTAATTCAGCTTCCAATTCATCTAATGATTTGTATTCATCTGATGAGAGCTTCTTCTTATACTTACTTTCAAGAGAACCTCTTGAAAGATATAAAACAGGGCTTGTTTTGATTTTAATAAGCTTCTTGTCATTAAATAGTTCATTTAATAATCTCGTCACTTGATTTCTACTTAGTTTTAATTCTTTTGATAATTGGATGGATTGACATTCTTCATATGAATTTTGATCCATTCTTCCATTAATCAACAACATTATTTTGTCTTCCAATGAAATCACCTCATCATTTATGATAAAACAAATAAAACTTGTGCGCAACAATAGTGATTCGTTATACTTTTCTAATAAATATTTATACATTAATTGGCACGAATTTTGCTATATAATATAGTGAGAGGTGATGAATATGAAACAAAAAATGCAATATATTCAAACATTGAAACAAACATTAAAATTAAATCAAAAACTATTAAAATCGTTAGATTTCCTTACTGACAACATTGATGATATCAATAAAGTTGTTCAACAAGTATTAGAAACAAATCCTTTTTTAGAACTAAAATCACCTAAAAACTATGATACTCAGCAGTTTATTGAAAGTATATCTAATAAACGTTCTTTAAAAGATGATCTCTATTTACAGTTAAGTGCATGTACTCGTCCATATAATGAAGATTTGATGGATTATTTGATTGAATCATTAGATGATAGTGGGTTCTTATCCTACCCTATTGATCAATATCTCACTGATTTAGATATAGACAGAGAAATGCTTGATGCTCATTTAGATATATTACGTTCTTTTGAACCAAATGGTGTTGGAGCTGCTGATGCTATTGATTCAATTATCATTCAATTAAAAAATAATAATAAAACAAAAAGTTATACACTATTTAGAGATTATCAGGATGTTATCTTAACTCAGAACTATTCACTTATTAAACAGAAAACAGGATTAAAAAAAGAAGAGATAGACCATTTATTTTATGAAATACGTTCTTGTAATCCATTCCCATGTAATATGTATAGTTCATCTCAGGATGATTATATCTCCCCAGATATTTTAATAGAGGTAGAAGATTCTAATATTATGATTACTCCTATCAATCAACCTGAACTCATTGTAAATGATCTTCTTTATGAGAAGGTAAAGAATGATGAAAATATGAAATCTTATTTTAATGATGCACATTTCTTAATTGAAAATCTCACAAAGAGAAATCAAACAGTATTATTTGTCGCAAATGCTTTAGTTAATATCCAGAGTGGTTATTTCTTATACGATGATGAATTATATCCATGTACCTTAGCACAACTTGCAAGTGAAACAGGATTCCATGAATCTACTATTTCACGTACATTAAATAATAAGTACTACAGCTTTAATGGCGAGGTTTATCCTCTTAAACAACTTCTTGTTTCTCAAACTGCTTCAGGAGATAGTAGTGACTCTATTAAAAAGGCTATTGTTGAATTAGTTGATAGTGAAGATAAAGAACATCCACTTTCAGATAATCAAATTCTAAAGAAACTAGAAGAGCTAGAACTACATTGTTCACGTCGAGTCATTGTCAAGTATAGACAACAATTAAATATTCCTTCATCTACAAAACGTAAGGTTCTTAAATAAGACTGTGACTTGTACATAGCGTTTTCACATAAAGAGTAACTAAATAGACTTGGGGTTAACTCAAGATTTAAAAATGCCAGGGGTTTATTAGAACTCCTGGCAGTAATTTTAGGCTGTAAACTTTTTAGGGGCAGTTTTCTGTCATTATTTTTTTCCATTTCCTACTTCTCTCAATTTTCTGACTGCCCAGAAAATTCTTATAAATACTATGATTAATAGAACAAGTTCTGCACCGACAAGAAATTTGTAAGTAGCACCAGACATATAAGAAGCACTCTCTGTTAAATGATGAAGAGACAAAATTATATATGCTGCGAGTGCTACCATACATGCAAAAGACAAAAAGTGATAAATTTTCTCTGACTTATTCTTCATAGAATTTCCCTCCCTAAAGATTAGATGATTAAACTATTTTTTTGAATAATCATCTACTTTTAAAAGATCTCTCTGTTCCAATGACATCATTTATATTTTCTATGAGAAAATTTTATCAAGGAATCCTTAGCTTTTCAATATTCTGCTATATTTTATTGAAAATTAGTAGTGGAAAGGCATGCCACTAACATTATGGGGTTGATCTCTTTGCCAATACAATCTTCTAGGATAATAAACTACCATTTGAATCCCCATAATCAACAGGTGACGATTTAAGAGAAAAACGGAGCAAAAATATTCAGGATATATACTATCTGTCTATGACTGATAGGAAATGATTTCTGTAGATATTTCTTGATTTTATCCATAACAGTCTTTCCCATATTTCTGCGGTTAAATCTATTCTCCTGTTCATTCAGGAATAAAGGCATCTCCCTTTTAGTTATTCCATGATATATCCCAGTAATACTACTTTTAATATTACCGATTATTATATGAGCTCTAAACATAGTAAATAAGCGAAAAATCACCACCCATTTACATAAAAAGAGATAACCAGTCATGGTTATCTCTCAAGGCATTTCTTAGTTATTTTCCTGATATACTCTATTGTCTAAATGTACAAAACGTTCTTTGATTTCCTGTGTACGTCCCTTATTCCAGAAGTTATCACCAAGATAACCACAAGTTCTACGACATACATTTAAAGTCTTATGGTTTCTATTACCACAGTTAGGACAATACCATTCATTGTTTTCATCTAATAAGATTTCTCCAGAGAAACCACATTCCTGACAATAATCAGACTTAGTATTGATTTCAGCGTACTGGATTGTTTCATACATATAGTTAATTAATTCTTTCATGGCATCAAAGTTATTTGTCATATTAGTCACTTCTACATAACTAATAGCCCCTCCAGAAGAAATCTTCTGGAACTTCGCTTCAAAGCCTAATTTAGAGAATGCATCAATATGTTCTCTTACATTGACATGATAAGAGTTAGTAATATAGTCTTTATCTGTTACACCAGGGACGATACCAAATCTCTTCTTTAATGCACGTGCTAATGTATAAGTAGTTGATTCTGCAGGAGTACCATATAAGGCAAATCCTAAACCTGTATCCTTCTTCCACTTATCACATGTATTTCTTAATTTCTGCATAATTTCAAGAGCTAATGCATCGCCTTCTTCAGTAGTATGAGACTGACCAATTAATGCCACTACACATTCATATAAACCAATATAACCTAATGATAATGTAGAATAACAAGTATCTAATAATGAATCAATCTTTTCTCCTGGTTTTAATCTTGCAATGGCACCATACTGCCAATGAATTGGAGAAATATCTGAAGGAGTACCCTTTAAGCTTTCGTGTCTTAACATCAATGCTTCATAGCATAAATCTAAACGTTCATCTAGAATCTTCCAGAATGAATCCATATTCTTATTAGCTGATAAACCAACATCAGTTAAGTTAAGTGTAACTACACCCTGGTTAAAACGACCATACCACTGGTATTCACCCTTTTCATTCTTCCATGGAGATAAGAATGAACGACATCCCATACAAGGGAATACTTGTCCTTCATAGTTTTCTCTCATGATCTTTGCGCTGATGAAATCAGGCATCATACGCTTAGATACACATTTAACCGCTAAATCTGTTAAATAACGATACTGTGAATCATCAGGCACATTATTATCATCTAATACATAAAGTAATTTAGGGAATGCTGGAGTGACATAAGCACCCACAGGATTCTTCATACCGATATATCTCTGTTTTAAGATTTCTTCAATTAATAAAGCTGTTTCTTCAATATAGTCTGGTTCTTCTCTTAAATACATGAAAATAGATAAGAATGGAGCCTGACCATTAGTTGTAGAGAATGTATTAATCTGATACTGGATAGTCTGTACACCCGCTTTGATTTCTTCATGAAGACGAGATTTTGCGATTTTTTCAATCTGTTCTTCAGTATAATCAATACCTACTTCTTTACCTTCTTTTCTTACAGCCTTTAAGTGTTTCTTATATGATACACGTACATAAGGTGCTAAATGAGAAATAGAGATTGTCTGTCCTCCATACTGACCATTAGCAACCTGCTGAACAATCTGAGTTGCAACAGTACAAGCTGTCTGTAAAGACTTAGGTGTTTCAATCAATTTATCATTAATAACTGTGCCATTCGCAAACATATCCTTTAAGTTTACTAGATCACAGTTATGCATCTTCTGGATATAGTAATCCATATCATGGAAATGAATAATACCATCATCATGTGCCTGTACAATCTTTGGTGGTAATAATAAACGGCGGCAATAGTCTCTAGAGAATTCACCAGCAATTAAGTCTCTCTGAGTCGCTAATACAGTCGCATCTTTATTAGAGTTTTCATCCATTGCTTCTTTATTAGTCTGATTGACAATACCATAAATCGCATTATCAATTGTATTAGTTTCTCTCTGGAATTCTCTTACCTTACGATAGCCTTCATAAGCCTTGGCAGTAAGTACTTCTCCTTTTTCAATTAACTTTTCAAAAACCTGTCCTTCAATACGATAAATGCTGATAGATGCTGCTCCACTTGATTTATGCCAGTCTTCAATTTCATGTGAGATTTTAGATGCAATTTCAGGTTTCACAATACCGCTGCCATAGCGCATAGCCTTTAAAATCGCATTTTCAATCTTACTTCCATCAAAAGCTACCTTTGAGCCATCTCTCTTGATTACCTCCATGTTATTTACCCTCCTCATAAGAAAATCTATTAGGATGAAATACCTAATAGATTTTTTCTAATTCTATATTAGTCTAAATTAGTTGCATATGCAACTAATATGCTTGAGATAAAAAAATATCTCATCAATAATTTATTAACATGAAAAAATGTTGAATTTATCAACGTTTTTTTAATTATTGATAAACATCAAGAATGTTTACCCTTAAACAGTATAAAAACCCATGAGCCTAATGTCAAGCATTTCTCATGGGTTTCTTTTTTTCGCAATGTTGAAAGCGAATTAACCTAAATCTTCACCATTGCTTGCAACAACTTTCTTATACCAGTCAAATGAATCTTTCTTACTTCTTTCTAGTGTACCGCTTCCATCGTTGTTACGATCTACATAGATAAAGCCATAACGTTTCTTCATTTCACCTGTAGTAAAAGAGACACAGTCAATGCAGCCCCATGGTGTATAACCCATTAAGTCTACACCATCAATTTCTACAGCTTTCTTCATCTGTTCAATATGTGCTCTTAAGTAATCTACACGATATGGGTCATGACAGCTGCCATCTTCTTCCTTCTTATCAATCGCACCAAAACCATTTTCTACAATAAATAATGGTTTTTCATATCTTTCATACATCTGATTTAATGCATAGCGTAAACCTTCTGGATCGATTGCCCATCCCCAGTCAGATACTTTAATGAATGGGTTAGCCACAGAATGTTCACTAGATCCATCTAAAGATTTAGAAACATCTTTATGTGCTGTAGAGTCTACAGTATTAGTCATGTAATAAGAGAATCCGATATAATCTACTGTACCTGCAGCTAAAGCTTCTTTATCTTCTTCAGTGATATCTAAGTTAAAGCCTTTGTTTTCAAACATCTTTAAGGCATAACGTGGATAATGACCACGGCACTGTACATCACAGAAGAACCATCTCTGATGCATCATTTCAGTAGATAATACCATATCTGCTGGACGGCAAGAGAATGGATAAATAGGAACCATTGCAATCATATTACCGATTAAGAAGTTAGGATTGATTTCATGACCAATCTTCACTGCCTTTGCGCTGGCTACTAATTCATAATGACCACACTGGTACATCGCTTCTTCTGGATTATCATAGTTTCCAAAATGAGCACCACTGTTAGTCCATCCAAAAATATCATTCTTATAGTTCATCTGGTTATTGATTTCATTGAAAGTCATCCAGTATTTAACTTTATCTTTGTATCTCTTGAAACATACTTCTGCGAACTTTACAAAGAAATCAATAGTCTTTCTGTTCATGAATCCGCCATATTCCTTGGCAAGATGATAAGGCATTTCAAAGTGAGATAATGTGATGACTGGTTCAATACCATATTTTAATAATTCATCAAATACATCATCATAGAACTGTAAACCTTCTTCATCAGGCTGTTCTTCATCACCTAATGGGAAGATTCTTGTCCAGGCAATAGATGTTCTAAAGCATTTAAAGCCCATTTCTGCGAATAGCTTGATATCTTCTTTGTAATGATGATAGAAATCAATACCGATGTGGTTTGGATAATATAATCCTTCCTTTACTCCATCAGTAATCACACGTGGTGTTGATACGTTGCCGCCTGTCATTACATCAGCAACACTTAAACCTTTAGTAGTGTCTAATACACCGCCTTCAAACTGGTGAGCTGCTAAAGCACCACCCCATAGGAAATCCTTTGGTAAACTCATATATGTCCTCCTTTAATATACTCTAGTGCGCATTTTTCTAACGCTCGATATTTCTTTAATATCTCTAGATCTTCTATTTTTATTTTATCAAAGCTTCTTTCAATATAGTGATTTTTTTCAATATATGATTTACTTTCATCAAAATAAAGATCAAATATAAAAGCAATATAAGAAATCCACATGTCTAAATGTGTTTTTCTTGTGGGAGCATAAATAAGTTGATGTTTACAGAACTGTTGGTAGACTTCATCAGTTATAGATTCTTTTCCTGCTTCCTCATAAGTCACACCTAGTAAGACTATATCCTTTTCTACATCTTTAACACGAAAATGATCTAATTTATCTGCATCTCTAATCATATGTATGTAAAAGAATTCTTCTTCACTAAAGCCTTCTTCTACTTTGTATTTATTATGCTGTTCTATAGCATTTTTAATAATTGTGTCATATGTATCTTCTTCTATGAACTCTCTAATCAGTCCCTCTTCAAATAATATATGAGAAGAATACATTGCATGATCTACTGTTTCTCTATCTAGAAAAGAATGATATAGGCGAAACTGTTCAAAACGACCTATATCATGTAATAGGCCGATCAATAGACATAAGTCTTTTTCTTCAGTTTTACCTTTCATATCACATAGTTCACCCATAACATCCATTACTTTATAAGAATGCACATATTTAAGATGTATATGTGGGATAGAGAGATCATAACGATTGACATAATTATCAAATGCCTTTTTCGCATGATCTAAATTAATCATGTAGAACCTCTAATACTTTCTTTAAATCATCAAGAGGAACCTGTCCTGGTGCACTCGCATCCTTAGCTGTCGCAAAGGTCATACATGAACCAAAGTATTCCCCCATCATACGTGACAAGCGTCCTAATTTACCCATGGACATAGTAATAATAGGTTTTCCTAAACGCTGACTTGAATAAAGAGTAGCTTCTAGAAGTGTTAATAAGTCTTCTTTACTTCCTGGCATAACAGCAAGTTTAGGTAAATCAGCCCCTAATATTTCCATCTTTTCTAGTGTTTCCTGCATATCTTCTCTTGATGGTGTTTCCTCAAAATGATGTTCACTCATAATAACATGAACACCTTTCTTATGAGCATACTGAACAAGTTCCATCACAGATTCATAGCCCTGCGATAATTCTATATCTACTAGCTCTACATGTGCATCACAGATTTCTTTAATACAATGCATATACTCTAGAGAAGTAAGTTCTCCTTCTCCTCCTTCACTCACAGTACGGATTGTACCTAATACAAGTTTATCTGTATGTTTTTTGATTTCTTCTAATACATCTGTCAAATGTCCTTCTTTTAATCCTTCATAGAAATCAAGTCTAATTTCTACTACATCATAATCTAAATCCTTATAAGAATCTAAAGTATCAATAATACCTTCTTTAGTTGTATCTACAATAGGAAGACAAATCTTAGGTGTTCCTTCTCCAAATACAACATTCTTTATATCTAATACATTATGCTTCGTGATGACAGGCATATAAAAACCCCCTTATTTCTCTTAATGTTTTATCATATTGATCACCTAATAAGAAATGTGGTGAACCTTTAATCACCTTATGTACACAATAAGGCAATGATGACTGAATAAATGTGAAATCAGAATCCTTGATGACATCGTGTTCACCAGATAGTAATAAAGCTGGAATCTTGAGTTCTGATAAGTAATCTGCAGTAAAATGTGGCTCTTTTGTCATAAATGAAATGAGTTTAAAACGTGTTCTTGATCTCTTATCATATATACAGAATATTGGCAATAAGAGTAATGTCATATACATATGGAGTCGATAATACCATTTAATACCTTGAGGAGTGGCATTAGGTGAAAGAAGTGCCATATGTTTTAAACGGTCATCTTTTCCTGCAAGTGTAAGTGCAATATTCGCACCATCACTAAAGCCAATGACATCATATGCTACTAAATCTAATTCATTTGCGACATCCATCACATCCTGAGCCATACGATCTAGTGTTAAAGGACCACTCTTAATAGATTTACCATGATAACGTGAATCCATTGCGATTAATTGATAATCATTTTCTAAATCCTTGATTAATTGATCATATATTTTTCTATTTTCCTGATTCCCATGTAATAAGATAATCGGATAACCATTTCCATGTACTTCATAATATATCTTCATAGCATTACCTCGCTTTGACCACATTATAACACATATTGAATAACTATGAAAAAAGTGACTTGTTAATGTGTTTAACAGTTACTCTCATCAGCAATCAAAATAACATCGATATATACAATGTTTTTCTAATATCATACAGTGCAGAAAATGTAGTAATATATTATTTCTTCACTATCCATTTACCACTTCTATTAGAGCCTTCTCTTTCTACTAACCCATTTAAACGCAAATATTGAATGATGTTTTGAATCTGTTTTCTAGATAGATTAAACTCTTCCATTAGCTTAACCTGTGTTACAAAAGGATTTTCTCTCATTCTATTAAGTATCTCCAACCTTCTTTCAGTTCCTTTTTTGGCTCCTTTTGCATCAACTTTGGCTCCTTTTTCCTCAATTTCGGCTCCTTTTTCCTCAATCTCGGCTCCTTTCGGCTCAACTTTGGCTCCTTTTGCATCAACTTCGGCTCCTTTTTTCTCAATTCCGGCTCCTTTTGCATCAACTTCGGCTCCTTTTTGTCCAACTTTGGCTCCTTTTGAGTCAACTTTGGCTCCTTTTTGCCCCTGTTTCATAAATGCTTTATGTATAAATAACCTTGTAATAAAATAATTATGTCCTTCATCTGTCTCAAATTCAGGTTTTGGAGATCCATTTTCTTCAAGTGCACTTAAAATTTTTCCAAAACCTGTATTTCTCCCTTCAGTTAAATGCAGTTCCTTAAGAATATCTCCAATACGACGATTTCTATATCTACGATTAGATACTTTATACTGTTTCAACCCTTCTTGTGTCACCGAGCGATCTGGTCCAGGAAAGCTTACTATTTCAATCATATTTTTTTCAACTCTTACCTCAATAGGTTCCCTAATATCATACGCACGGTGTTATGAGAAGAAAAATATTATGAGAAGTAGGACTAGAAAGTTCTTTTTTTTTGCACTTTCTTGTCCAATAATCTTCTCATAATTTTTATTTAAGATTCTTCAAATATTCAAGTAAATCGGCTTTCTTATTTTCACTATATCTTTCTTTTACCTGTAAATTCTTACTATGTTCTTTAATTTGTTTTTCTTTAATGATTGCGTTTGTTTTCGCATATATTTCAGTTGTTATGACTGATGTATGACCTAAAATATCTCTAATATAGATTAAATTAATGCCACTTTCTAATAAATGCATGGCTCTAGAATGTCGCATAGAATGATTACTGTAATGATTCTTAAATTGATTTGGATATATCGCTTTACACTTTTTTATATATTTATGCAGAATATATTCGATACCTTTTGTCGTTAATTTTTTGTTTTGTCTATTTTTAAATATAACTTCATCTTTTGTTATATGAAAATTGTTAATGTATTTATCGAGAATTTGAGAAAGTTCATTGGTTATGGGAATTCTACGACTCTTATTCCCTTTTCCAGTTAAAATAACGCTTGAGTTCTCATCTAAAATTAATTGATTTACTTTTAAATCAGCGACTTCTTGTGCTCTTGCTGCTGTTTCATACATAAATAGTAATAAAGTGTAATCTCTAAATCCATCTTTTGTTTTAGTATCAGGCATATTGATCAACTTTGTTATTTCATTCACTGAAAAATATGATATTGTTTTAGTAGGAGTTTTCTTGTTTGGAATGGACAGTATGCGGGAACATAGGTCGTAACAGGATAACTCTCTTTTTTGTAAATATCGATAAAATGAATGAAGCGCAGCTAACCTTTGGTTCCTTGTAGAAATGCTATTTTTTCTGTTATTTTCTAAATATTCTAAAAACTCTTCAATCGTGATTTCATCAATGTCATGCATAGAAAGTTTATTTATATTTAGTCTGTATACTTCGTGGATATAATCCAAAAAAATAACGAATGTGTCTCTATAGGATTGAATTGTTTTTTTTGAGACGCCTTTGACCGACGGAAGATATTCAGAAAAATATTTTGTTATATAATAACTAAACTGATTATTCTTCATAATATTCTTCCTTCTGTTTATAAAGTCTTTGTAAGTATTCACTTGTTTTTTTAGTTATTGTAGCTTCTTCATTTTTTATTAATCTTAAATAGTATTCTGTTTCAGTAATATGCTTATGTCCTAAATAAACGGAAAGTATCGGAAGAGAGGTATATAAATCAAAACCTCTATCTTCCGTTTGCTTCAAACTTTTTATTGCGAAAAGATGTCTAAGATCGTGTATTCTTTGCCTTTTCCCATCATATCTTGTTGGAATATGTGCATCTTTTAATAATTGATGATACATATCGTATAGTATTCTATCTTTAAAATGTTCTCCGTTGGCATCGATAAAAATATAGGATTCTTTATCTTCATATTTATTCATTGAAATATAGTGGCTCAGTTGCTTGAAATTTGATTCTGACAATGGAATTATTCGACTGATTTTATTTTTTCCATCTAGTATTGTTATTGATTTCTCACCATATGATATATCTTTTATTTTTAAGTTTAAGGCCTCGCTTTTCCTTAGGCCACAACCATAGTATAGACAAAATAGAGAATAAAATGTTTTCATATTCCCATCATTATTTTCTCTAACTTTGTTTATGAGAGTAGTGAACATTTGTTGAAGTTCTTCATCAGAAAAAATATATGGAATATAATCCTGACATACAAAGGATTTCGGAATATCTGGCTGAATGATATTTTCATGTCCTGTCATTCGTAAATATTCACAAAACGTAATAATGACTCCGCTATATTTAGCTTTGGTTGATTCTTTCGCTGATTTACATTGTGTCATCCATAAATCATACACCTCTTGATCAATATATGGTTCGCTTTGATTTAATGACAAGAAAAATGTATCTAGTTCTTTTAATCGGTAACAGATTGGGTCTCTATATGCGTAACCATTACTTCTTTTGAATTTTATAAAGTCTTCCAGTTCCTTTTTGAACGGACTTTTAAATTCAGGAATCCAATCTTTAGAATGCATAAGGCACCTCCAAAGATAACTCTCTTAGATGAGTTGTATCTTTTGTGATATAAATCTCTGTGGTTCTACTACTTGAATGTCCCAAAACTTGAGAAATAGCACTTATAGGTACATTGTTATTTATCATATTGGTAGCTAAACTATGACGAAGGGCATGTGCTCCATGATGTTTTCCTTCGTAATTTACACCTGCTAAATCCATTGCACGTGATAAAGCACGATGTACTGTACTGTTACTTTTAATTCTTGTGTATGGTGCATAAAGTGTAGTTAATATATAGTCTTTATCGATACTTGGGTGTCTTCCGTTTTTTAAATAGTCAAGTAATGGAAATTTAACCTCATCAATAAGTGGTAAAGTAAGGTACTGATTCGTTTTTTGTTGCACAATATTGATTTGATTATTTTCCCAATCTATATTATCAAACTTAAGATTGATAACATCTCCAACTCTTAATCCTAGAAAGGCAATTAGAGAAATAATACAATACATCTCTTTTCCGTTAGCTGAACTTGAATCTATGACATTTAATATTTTAACTATTTCTTCTGGCGTATACGTTGTTAGTAATTTTCTACGATTATCTTTCTTGATAAGTGGGAATGCTGTTCTTCCACTAAAAGTAATATAATTTTTATTATACAGATAATCTAAGGTTTCTCGTAAAACAGTTTTTTGAATTCGTAAAGACTCTGATGCGTATTGATCTGATATCTTGTTAATGTAATTTGATACATGAGAAATTTCTAAATTTGTTATAGAAGGAATATCACAGGTAGATAAATAATTTAAGAATTTAGCGATTACCCATAATTTTCTTTCTTTTGATTTGAAAACAATATCTTGAGTGTTAATAAAATCTATTTGAATCTCTAAGAAAAGATCAAAAAATTTTTCATCAACTTCTGTTTTGACTGACTTTTGATGAGTTTTATAATAACTACCTGTTTCAAAATACTCTATAAAAATAAGTAAAGGTCTTCTTAATACAGTTTGCATAGAACACTTAAAATTATAAATGTCTATATCATATTGTTTAGAATAAAACTCCTTGATAATTTCCATGTTAATTTCTTGGATATTGTTTTGCAAACAGTACTTTTTAAAATGATTGATAACCCATTTATTTGTATCAATCACAGATTGACTCATATGATCTTCTTTTAATTTTTCAAAAAAAATTGGAATAAAGTCAATAAATTCATTTGTATTCATAGTTTCATCTCCTCTCAATAATTGAATACAACTGAATCATATCACATAAAAATTATGAGAAGTTTATTGGACAAGAAAGCGCAAAAAAAAAGAACTTTCTAGTCCTACTTCTCATAATATTTTTCTTCTCATAACATCGTTTATCAGAAGCTTCTGATAAACGGTGATAAACTGCGTTCGCAAGTGCTTCTTCTAATGCGGCATACGGATAATTAAAAACCTAATCAGATTCTGCTTTATCTGCACTTTTAACTATTTTTTTACTCACGATTGAATTTTTTATGAATTGTAATGCTTCTCTAAGCTGATGATGAATCGGTCCTTTAAATGTATTTTCTATTATATTATTCCCACCTAATCCATCTGAAAATTGAACAACATCAATCTGAGTGAATGGAAAGAATTTATCCGGTTGTGCACAGAAAAACATTAATCCAACATTTTTTGGTTTCACATATTCTGGAAGTATACTTATGATGTTCATATCACTGCATAATTCTGTAAAGTCTCCAATTAATGATTTCTCATATAGCGAACTTCCTATTTCTCTCAGATAATTCTGAATCAACGTTATATTTAAATCAGTTATTTCCGCCTGATGATTTACTCTGTCATCAAAGGGTACTCTATTCGCTAGATTGAATAAATCCTTTTCTTCATCATCAGACGGTGCTACAGTGCTCGATGCTTTACGAATATAATGTATTCTTTCTTTATTATGTTTTTCCATAGTTTTCGGTGATGAATATGGTCTATTATCTCCACCTGGACACCATATAACGATAAAATACTTATCTTGGTATTTTTCTACGCTAATTATAGGTGTATACGATGGTCTAAGAAGTTTGCATTTCGCAAAAATACTTTTTTGAAAAGAATCCAACTTTTCTGGTTGCACACCCTTTAAAGGATAAATGGGTCTTCCATTAACCTCTTGCACTCCAATGATAATATATCCACCTCCCCAATTATCAAGATCATTCGCAAATGCACATATAGTTTTCAAAGATGCTGCTGGATCCCAAGTTTGTTTCAATTCAATTCTTGCCCATTCAACAACATCCCCAGACAATAATGTTTTAATACTTGTTGGTATTGCCATATAGTCACATCCTCCATACTATTTAATACTCCAATATTTGAGGAATTGCTTATTTGAGAAAGACTATTTTTGAATCACCTATACACATTTCTGTACATTCTTTGTCAATACACATAACGCACTAATAATCATATTTAACCATTCACTCTATATCTACTCATCACAAAAGCAACTCAAAAATAACCATTTTGGACATAAATATGTATTTTTAAGTCATTTTACAAATCTTGATTTACCTTTTTACAAATGTTTGCTATAATCAATGCATTAGAAGGGGTAGTGTAAGGGAGAGAAAGATAACATGACAAATTTACAGAAAAGAAATAAGATTATTGTGATTATTGTATCTGTACTCGTGATTCTTGGATTATCAGTATTCCTCTATATTCATCATATGGGTACAGCTTATAGTGATCGCTTCTTACCTTCTACTTATATTAATGATGTAAATGTAGGTAAGTTAAGTGTTGCAGATGCAGAAAAGAAGATTGCTGAAAATCAGTTAAACTACACTTTAGAAATGAAGTTTAGAAATAAGACTACCGAAACTATTTCAGCAAAAGAAATCAATATGAGTTATGTCCCTGATGGACAGGTTGAAGCGTTGTTGAAGAAACAGGATTCATTCACATGGTTCAAGAACTACTTATTTAATCATAAGGGAAATAAGAAAACTATTCAGACTAAAGCTTCTTATGATGAAAATATGTTAAAGACTGTTCTTTATGGAAAGAATCAGTTAAAGGATGAAAACCAGACAGCTCCTACAGATGCACGTATGAAGTATGAAAATGGTACTTTTACTGTAGAAAAGGAAAAAGCTGGAAATAGCTTAAATAAGGAAACTGTTTATGAAGCAGTGAATAAAGCTGTTGGTCTTCAGAAAACAAGTTTAAATGTTGCTAAAGTAAAGGATGCATATAAGGTTCCTGGAAAAACAACTGAAACTGTTAAAGCTGAAGCTGAAACATTAAAGAAATATTTAAAGACTTCTATTACTTATGAACTACCTAACAATCAGAGTGAAGTCTTAAATAGTGAAAAGATGTTAACATGGCTTGTTAAGAATGAAGATGGTACTTATAGCTATAACGAAGAAATCTGGAATAAACGTATGAAGATCTTTGTTTATACACTTTCAACTAAATCCAATACTGTTGGTAAGACACATACATTTAATGCAACAGGTTTAGGTGTAAGAACTGTAAGTGGTGGTACTTATGGTTATAAGATGAATCAGACAGAAGAAATCGCTAAGATTAAAGAAGATTTAAATGCTGGTAAGGATGTTAAGAGAGCTCCTGCTTATAGTGCTAAGGAACAGTCTACTGAGAATTATGGCCTTGGTGGTAATTATGTTGAAGTTGACTTATCTCGTCAGCATCTATGGATTTATAAGAATGGTCAGTGTGTTCTTCAGTCAGATTGTGTATCAGGTAAGATGACAAATGATCGTTATACTCCAGCTGGTACATATTATATTTATTCTAAAGAACGTAATAGAGTATTAAGAGGTACTAAGGATCCTGCTACAGGTAAGTATCCTTATGAATCTCCTGTAAGTTATTGGATGCCATTTAATAAAGGTATTGGTTTCCATGATGCAAACTGGAGATCTAGTTTTGGTGGTAATCTTTATGTGTCTGGTGGTTCTCATGGATGTGTTAACCTTCCAGTAAGTTTTGCAGGTACTATGTACAATACGATTACAACTGGTATGCCAGTAGTCGTTTACTACTCACAGGGCTATACATTGAACGGATAAAAAAATGAGTCATACACAAATGTGTATGACTTTTTTTCTGCCCCTTATATCACCATATTTTCGACTTTTTCAATTCTTGTTCTTTTTATATTAAGAATAGCAGGAGGTGCTTATGAATCAAATTATTGAACATCGTAGACTTAGTAAAAAAGAGAAAATGATTCTTACCAATCATTTAATCAAAGTATGTAGAGACCTGCATTGAGTAGACACTGATTCCGATAAAGCTGTTTTTATCACTACCCTTTTATCTAAAAAAGCAGAAACGCCACCTCAATATAAAATATAGGTGCTATCCTTGATTCCCTTAATTATCCCATGATTGATTAATTTAAAGAAAATATTATTGTATCTTTTAAACAATATTCCTATCATTCATCCACAAGATAATTATCAAATAGCTTTTAGTCATGAGGGGCTGATTTCTATGAGATTCTCAATCAATTTGAATATTCTAGAGATATCACATTATTGAGACAAGTAAGTATCTATGATCTTATAGATTTCTTAGAACAGGAAAATCTAACAGAGCTGATTATTACAGAACTAGACATATTCCTGTATCTTGCATCTATAGATGAACTTATTAATAAATTAGATACATCTATCACATATCAAGAAATACTATCTCACCATATCACAACAGAAGTTTTCCATACTTATCATCAGTATAAAAAAAGAAGGTTATTTTTAACCTTCTTATCTTCTACCTGCTCCTGCATAGTGTGCAGAATAATATCCACTATTTAATGAAGAAACAACTACACCTGTCTTAGAGTTTGCAGCATGGATGAACTGTCCGCCACCAATATAGATACCTACATGAGAGATACCTGATTTATAAGTTCCAGCGAAGAATACTAAGTCACCAGCTGTTAAGCCATCCTTAGATACTCTTGAAGTTCCACTATACTGAGCCGCTGCAGTTCTAGGCAATGATTTACCATTCTGACTATATACCCAAGAAGTGAATCCTGAACAGTCAAATACTGTTGGTCCAGAAGCACCCATACGATATGCACAGCCGAGTCTTGAACGTGCTGTTCCAACGATACCACCCTGTGCAGCGCCTCCGCCAAGACCACCAAAGTTATAGCTTACGCCTTTGTTGCTCTTGTTGTTCTTATTGTTAGTTTTTACTTGTACTACTGGTGCAGCAGATACATTGATCTTTGCACTTGTTTCAGATCTATTACCAGCATTATCAGTGACTCTGTAATAAACACGATAAGCGCCAGCTTTGTTTGTATTAACAGTTCCAGTAATTTCTACTTTACCTGTTACATCGCCATCTAAGTTATCGATAGCTGATGCTAAGTTTGATTTAGGATCAAATGAAGTACCATACTTCACATCTACATTATCGCTCTTTAATGTAATTGCTGGTCCAGCCATATCTGCAACTTTTACTTCATAATCATTTGAAGTCTGGTTTCCAGAACTATCTGTTGCAGTCACCTTGATTGGCTGTACATCAGTTAGATTTCTAGTATCTACATTACCTTCTACAGTAACTGTAGGGTTCACATCATAGTTATCCTTAATATCAACATAATTGTGAATATCGAAACCATCACCATAGTTAACAGTGATATTACCATTCTTTAAATTCATTTCTGGCGCAATTGTATCACCAACATTGAATGTAAAGTCTTTTTCTGCTTTATTACCTGCGTTATCTTCAACAGTTGCATGGATTACCTGTTCACCTAAAACAGATGTATCTAAGCCACGATCGAAAGTAATGAAATCAGAAACATCACCATCTACATTATCAATTGCTTTGATGTACTGTTTTAAATCATTGTTGCCGTTTGCTTCAACATCGATTACATAACCATCATTATTTACTGATTCTAATGCAGGTGCTTCTGTATCAACAACTTTAACTTCAACTTCTTTAGTTGTTTCGTTGTTGAATGCATCCTTTACAGTAACATTAACTTTATAAGTTCCAATCTGATCCTTCTGATAAGAAGTATCATTAATTTCAGTTTTAATAACACTTACTGTATCTCTATTATCTGATACAGTGAAATCACTTGCTTTTAATTCTGTACCGAATGGTACTTCAAGCTTATTTGAATGAACAATAGGCGCTGTTCTATCAGCTGCTGCATAACCTACTAATGCAAATGCTGAAATAGCGACTACTGGAATAAACATTGTCTTCTGAGTTTTAATACGGTCTAGCATGAAATCTACAACTTCTTTAGTTTTCTTATCCATGTAATCCACTCCCTTTCTTTACGACAATGACTATTATATCACTCTGTACAAAAAAATAAAGAACTTTCTTAAGAAATTTTTAAGAAATATAAAAAAGAGTTGAATATATCAACTCTTTTTGGATTAAGAATTATTTAATAATGTTGTAAGATTTATGGTATTAAGCGCGTTTTTCTTTAAATGTTAAGGATAATACTAAAGCGGTTACAATTAATACGGATAAAAACAAATAGAATGGTGTCATTGTAGAGAAGCTATCAATCAGTTTTCCACCGATTAACTGTACGACTGCAGCACCAATTCCTCTACCTACTGTAGCCTGTAAGCCAAAAGCGGTAGAGACATACTTATCTTCTACAATTTCCATGATTAATCTTACTGTAATCATAGTAAAGAGAATAGTAGATAGGCCTTTGAATACAAACACTGCCACAATTAAATTTGGATTAGGTAATGTTGCATACCAGACAAAGTTGACTATAGACATAAAACATGCAAAGAGCATAATATGTTTATATGAGAACTTCTTAATAATAAAGTCAGTTGCAAGTATTGCAGGTACTTCAAACAATGTCGCAAATAACTGGTATGTACCTACCATGGATGCTGTTCCACCTACTGATTTAATAAATACTGAGATATATGTAAAATTGGCTGTACAAGCGCCCCAGAAGAAGAAAGAGATTAATAGGAATATAATGTACTGTTTATTCTTAAAGAGGCTCTTATAGGCTTCTTTTGAGCTATATTCTACTTTTGTTTCTGCCTGCACTACTTCTGGATCATTGACTCTTAGGATACAGATAAGAACTGTTATTGTACCAAAGAGGAAGATGATGAAGATAGAAACAGGTGCAATGGCATCATAGACTAAACCACATAGCTGAGCACTTACGGCATAACCTACAGAACCCCATAATCTGATCTTACCAAAGTCATAAGGTGAAGAAACACCAATTCTGTCCGTTAATGGTGTCACTGCATTGAATAATGCAAGAATAGAAGCACTTGTGATTAATAGAATAATTAATTGATGTGAGAAGATAAAGATGATATTCATTACTACTGTAATAAATAAAGCCACTAAGGATACCTTTCTAGGTGAACGGAAGCGGTCTGCCAATGTTCCTAGATATGGTTGCGCAAAGATTGAGAATAATGGTGCTGCTGAAGTAATAAGTGAGATCTGTTGTGCATTAAAGTGAATATCACTTAAATATAAAGCAAGCATTGCATTATAGCAGGCATATGCAAAATAAAAGAAAAATGATGTACCAGCATGAAATATATAACTGTTCTTTTTCATAATGTTCCCTCCAACGTTTCATTATAACTATATATTTAAAAAAATCTTCAATTTTTCATATAATGTAACAGACTTACAAAAAAAGCCTAACTCAATGAGTTAGGCTCGTTTATCAAAATCATGTCCTGGATCGAATGCTAGCACGTAGAATACACTGCCACAGTCCACTCCAACTGACTACTCCCACGGGCAAGTCCGTGGGGTTCTGATTGCCAAGTGTAGCTTGTAATCGTACATC
>UMHU01046726.1_pt1 | contig 71855 bp, 58 predicted proteins | sample 1965591 | NCBI WGS metagenome assembly UMHU01 (sample SAMEA4836101, study PRJEB28245) | human gut metagenome | biome: gut microbiome; material: fecal sample | place: Denmark | collected 2008
GAGCAACTATTTCGGGTTGCTCGGAAATAAAAGTCTAACTTTTTGGGGTCACATCAAAGGCCTGATTTCCAGAAGTCAGGCCTTTTTTTGCGCAGGCGTACTTTGCTGGGACGGTGTATCCGTAATGGAATACCTATCTTCTTTCCTTTTAAGGAGTTTTAGGGCTATGGCGACAATCGTTCGTTCTATACTATACGCCGCTAACCTATTTCACCATAAGGATTTCCTTCTGAAAAGGGGAGGTTACGGTATGCCGGAATGGTATCTGTTGTCGAAAGAGGGGAAACTTAGTATAATGAAATTGAAAAGAAAGGTGATGCTTAAATGTCTACGAATGGACAGACGACAGTGGCGCAACAGGCCAAACGCCATCAGCGGGCATTAAACATTATCAAGCGATGGCGGCTTATGGATGACGATTTCATGAAGCGTTGCTTCAAGGATAATATTCCGGCTGTCGAATGTATCTTGCGTATCATCATGGAGAAGCCTGATTTACAGGTAGAAACGGTGCAGATTGAGGATACGATCCCAAATCTTTCCGGCCATGGGATACGGATGGATGTACATGCGACTGATTCGACAGGAACGGAATACGATATCGAAGTGCAGCGTGCCGATAAAGGTGCGGGGACGAAGCGTGCCCGTTTCAATAGCAGCCTGCTCGATCTCAACAGCCTGAGAAAGGGCAGCGACTATGAAAAACTGCCGGAAAGCTACGTCATCTTTATTACCGAAAACGATGTCTGGCAGCATGGTTTGGCCCGCTACCATGTCAACCGGATCATCGAAGAATTGAATCGACCGTTTGGGGACGGCAGTCACATCATCTACGTCAATGGCGATTATAAGGGGAATGATGATATCGGCAAGTTGATGAACGATTTTCGCAGTGAGAACGTAGAAGACATGATGTTGGAACCGTTGAAAGAAACGGTCCATCGTTACAAAAACAACCCGGAGGAGGTGGCGGTTATGTGCGCAGAACTTGAAAAATGGAGTCTTGAAGAACGTCAGGAAGGGCGTCAGGAAGGGCGTCAGGAAGGGCGCCGAGAAGGCGAAAGCCGGCTGACGACGTTATTGAAGATGTTGAAAGCCGATGGCCGTCTGCAGGATCTGGAATTGGCCATTGACGATGAAAAAGCGAGAGAAAAACTGTATCAGGAATATCATATTAATTGAATAATAGTACAGTCGTTTACGGTTTGTGACGCAGCCGGATGTTTACATGCTGAAAAGCCTGATTTCTCGTAACAAGAAATCAGGCTTTTTCGTGCTGTTGAAGTATTATTTTTGCGTCAATCCTCTTCTTCCTTAGGCTCTATCCGTTTCGGACCGGGATCGGCGACGAGGGTACTGTCGGCAATGGGATCCGTCGGCGTTGCAGATGCATTTTCGGCAGACACTGTACCATGGCCTCCGTAAGTGTGTCCGGAGACGGATTTGCCGTGATAGGAATAGTTGTTGGTGACGATGCCGTCGGGATTGGTCGCTTCGTAACCCCGAACGTGATGCAGGGTGCCGTCCGGTCCGGTGCGGTAATAATCGTTTGTATAGTGGTGGCCCGGCGCCGGCGTGACGGCATCGGATCCGCCATGCATGTCGCCGCCGTGGTGGGCTGTATCGACGGCCGGGTCGGCAGCATCAGCGATGGCGTCAAAGCCGCCGAAGGCTTTGATGAAGGGCAGGCAGAGGAGGATGATGAGCAGCGGGGCGACGCCCATGATGGGAAGGGCCCGTTCCAGGGTGTAATGATGATTGTAAAGCCAAATCAGGATGAGGTGGAAACCGACGGCTGCGACGAAACCCGTGAGCAGGGCCGGAATCGTTTCGACGGTCGTGCTGCGAAGAACGGCAAAGTAGAAGCCGACGCCGTACATGTAGAATCCGGCCAGGACGGCCCGCCAATGGGCCACAATATATTTCAGGCGCAGGCAGAAGATGACCACCATGATAATAAAGGCGACGGGCGCTAAAAAGGGGAAGATACTGATGAGGAGCACCGTAATGGCTGCCGTAATGACGATGTACATGATGCGCCGCCAAGTAAAAGCGATGAATAAGACGACGACGGCTATGATGGACGGGATTTCAAAATCACGGGTCATCATATTGATGAAAACATAAAGCCAGGTAATGAGTAAAATGGTCAAGTGAGGTACACGGTCCGCGCGTTGGGGGGCCAGGGTCAACATCATCACATCCTTTGGAAAATTTACTTATCAATAAGCTTCATAATTACATTTAATTATACCATATATTGAATGATAGAACACCTGACAGATCGTTGCTTTTGTCGGCGTTTTACTCGTGGAGAATGAGGGATGTTCCTTTTCAATCAAGGTGCAGGACGATAAAAAGCGCCGCCGGTATGACAGGAGTCTGTCGCCGACGGCGCTTGCATATACCTTTGTATCAGCCTAAGATTTCAATGAAGGCCTTGACCACTTCCGGGTCGAAGAGGAGGCCCGACGAACTGAAGAGTTCGCGGACGGCCTGTTTTTTCGTTTTCGCCCAAAATTCTGTCGACGGGTTGATGATCATGTCGTAGTAGTCGGCCACGGCGATGATCCGCGCCCCTAAGGGGATATTGGCTCCGCGCAGGTGTTTGGGAAAGCCGGAACCGTCCCAGTGCTCATGGTGATAGCGGATGTAAGGGACGATGTCCTGGCAGCAGGGGATGTTTTCCAACATATTGCCGCCGGACGCTGCATGGCGCTTGTACTGTGCCATTTCCGAGCGGTTGAGATAGGGTATCTTGACTAAAAGCGTATTAGATACGACCAAAAGACCGACGTCATGGAGCAGAGCCGCATATTTTATCTGTTCGATTTCGCTTTTGGGAAGCATGAGCTTGGCGGCGATACTGACGCTGTAGTTGGCAACTTGCAGGGAGTGCATATATAAGCGCTGACTCTTTAACTGTATGAAGTTGAGCAACTCTGCCGTAATGCCGTCCAGTGACGTCATTTCTTCACGGGCAATGCCCGCTGCTTGATTTAACGATACCATATACATGACAAACAAACCCTTTCATCTGCAACCATACTATTCGTTCGTCGTCCGATTCGACTGGCGTACTTTTTTTGGATGACGAAGGATATTGAACATTTTGGCACTCGTTTTTTTGATGCGCGCGCCTGTATTTTTCATACGCCGTGCTGTCGTAATCTTGGACTTGCGTTTCGGGCGCATGTCGCGGATTGAGCCGAAATCACCGCGGCGGATACTCGTCGCCTTGATGCGGTCGGAACGGAGGTTTACTTTTAATGCGTTCATGATTTGGCTCGTCTTAAGGTCGATGTTAAAACTGTAGATATCTACTGCCACGTAGGAGAGGAGAGGATAGGCGTGGATGCTGATATGGGCGTTGCCCGAGACAGCCATGCACGTCAGTTCGTCATCAATATGGAAGAAGGTAATGCCCTCAGCAGGTGCGCCGACCAAATGGAATGCGCGTTCTACCAAGGGCTGCAAGTCTTCGGCTTCGGTGAAAGAAGCTTTGCAGTTATAAAAATCGATCAGTACATGATTTCCTAATGTATTATTCATAAATCTCCACCCGTTACTTAGTTACAATTAATTATATACTGTTTTTGGGAACTTGTAAACTAAAAAGGGCCTCATGGGATATGTTAAAACCCCATGAGGCTCGTTTTAGTTATGCTTTGTGCTCACGAATGGGCGTGAAGGTAAAATCCGTTCCGTCAAAGCCGATGCTGACCGTATCGCCTTCGCGGATGGTGCCGGCGATGATGCTGCGGCTCAAGGACGTTTCGACCGTATGGGTGATCAAGCGGCGCAGGGGACGGGCACCGAACTGAGGATCGAATCCTTTGTCGGCCAGTTCCTGCAGGGCTTCATCCGTCCAGGTGAGTTTGATCTTAATCTGTTTTTCCAGACGCTGACCGAGGCGTTCCAAGAGGATGGCTGCGATACTCTGTACCTGGTCTTTCTGCAGAGCCTTGAAGACGACGATGTCGTCGACACGGTTGAGGAATTCCGGACGGAAGTACTGTTTGAGCAGGTCGCGGACTTTCTGGTTGGCTTGTTCGTAGTCCGGCGTTTCCAAAATTTCATGAGAACCGAGGTTACTGGTCATGATGATAATGGTGTTCTTGAAGTTGACGACCCGGCCCTTGCCGTCGGTCAGGCGGCCGTCATCGAGGATTTGCAGGAGGACGTTGAAGATGTCGGGATGAGCCTTTTCGATTTCGTCGAGGAGGATGACGCTGTAGGGACGGCGGCGAACGGCTTCGGTGAGCTGACCGCCTTCGTCATAACCGACGTATCCCGGAGGCGCCCCGATCAGGCGCGAGACGGTGTGCTTTTCCATGTATTCCGACATGTCGATGCGGATGATGTTCCGTTCGTCATCGAAGAGGGATTCCGCTAAGGTCTTGGCAAGTTCCGTCTTGCCGACGCCGGTCGGCCCCAGGAAGATGAAGGAACCGATGGGACGGTTCGGGTCTTTGATGCCGGCCCGGGCGCGGATGATGGCGTCACTGACGACGCGGACGGCTTCGTCCTGGCCGACGACGCGTTCATGGAGCGTTTCGTCGAGGTGAAGCAGTTTTTCCCGTTCGCCGGTCATCATCTTAGTGACGGGAATCCCCGTCCAGCGGCTGACGACTTGGGCGATGTCTTCTTCGCCGACTTCTTCTTTCAGGAGCTGTGAATCCTGTTTTTGGGCCAGGTGAGCTTCCTGTTCGGCCAGCTGTTTTTCCAGTTCCGGCAGTTTGCCGTACTTCAGTTCAGACGCTTTCGCTAAGTCGTAGTTGCGTTCGGCCTGAGCCATTTCGCCTTTGACGGCGTCGATTTCTTTTTTCAGTTCCTGTGTGTGCAGGATGGATTGTTTTTCCGTATCCCATTGGGATTTGAGCTGATTTTCTTTTTCTTTCAATTCCTGCTTCATGGCCGTGATCTTAGCCAGTCGTTCTTTGGAAGCGTCGTCCGTTTCCTTGGTGAGGGACTGTTCTTCGATTTCAAGCTGCATGATCTTATGGCTCAATTCGTCGATCGGCGTCGGCATGGATTCGATTTCCGTGCGCAGTTTGGCGGCAGCTTCGTCGACGAGGTCGATGGCCTTGTCGGGCAGGAAGCGGTCCGAGATGTAGCGGTCCGAGAGGACGGCAGCTGCAACCAGGGCCTTATCGCGGATGCGGACGCCGTGATGAACTTCATAGCGTTCTTTCAGGCCGCGGAGAATGGTGATCGTATCTTCGACAGACGGCTGGTCGACCATGACCGGCTGGAAACGCCGTTCGAGGGCGGCGTCCTTTTCGATGTATTTCTGATATTCGTTGAGGGTCGTAGCCCCGATGCAGCGCAGGTCGCCGCGGGCCAGCATCGGTTTAAGGATATTGCCGGCGTCCATCGATCCTTCGGACGCGCCGGCGCCGACGACGGTGTGGATTTCATCGATGAAGAGGAGAATCTGACCGTCTGATTTCGCGATTTCATTGAGGACCGATTTCAGTCGTTCTTCAAATTCGCCGCGGTATTTGGCCCCGGCGATGAGGGAACCCATGTCGAGGGAGTAGAGGGTCTTGTTCTTCAGCGATTCCGGAATGTCGCCGCTGACGATGCGGCGGGCCAACCCTTCGACGATGGCCGTTTTGCCGACGCCCGGTTCCCCGATGAGTACCGGGTTGTTCTTGCGGCGCCGCGACAAGATTTCGATGGTCCGGCGGATTTCGTCGTCACGGCCGATGACCGGGTCGAGCTTGTTCTGACGGGCAGCTGCCGTCAGGTCGCGGCCGTATTTTTCCAGGGCCTTGTAGTTGCCTTCGGGATTGTCGGTGTTGACGTTGGCCTTGCGGTTGGCCTTGATGGTACTCATGATCTTGTCCTGGTGCAGGCCGAATTCACGGCACAGTTCCTGGACGTCGCTGCTGCTTTCACTGACGATACCGAGGAGCAGGTGTTCCGTGCTGATATAGTCATCGTGCATGGCGTCGGCTAATTGCTGGGCTTTGCCGATGACCCGGACCATTTCCGTCGACATCGACATCTGGTTCGAACCCTGGACGGAGGGGATTTTCTTCAGCAGCTGTTCCAACCGTGCCTGGAGCATGGGGACGTCGGTCTGACATTCCGTAAGGATGGTGCTCAGCAGGCCTTCCGGCTCTTTAAGCAGGCCCATGAGCATGTGGACTGAAGAAATTTCTTGGTTATAATGGAGGGCGGCAATCTGCTGGGCAGACTGGAAGGCTTCCATGACTTTCTGTGTATATTTTTCGTTTCCCATAAGTAAGACCTCCTTATTATGGCGATTGTATTCAGGATTAGGAGCTTTTCGCTAGCTTCTAGTATCATTATAGCTGTAAAAGTCAAAAAGTCAATATGTCAAAAAGAAAAATTTGTAAATGTTTTGGAAAAGACTTTGTTGACAGCCTTCGGCCTTTCCCCTACAATCGAGGCAGTATAAAGATTGTCCTCCGTCAAGGGAGACAGATGAAAGGAGTCTGACGATGGACGAAAGAGAACGACTGGCCTTTCGCGGCGATGCAGCCGCCCAATGTGCCATGGGAGACGATTATTTCTTTGACGCTTTTGACGCCGATATAGAAGATAAAGATGATTTATATAAGAAGGCTTTTTACTGGTACAGTCGATCGGCTAAGGGCGGCCATGCTGCCGGTCAGTATAACTTGGGCTATCAGTATGAGCATGGGTTAGGCACGGAGCGCGATATCGAACAGGCTGTCCTTTGGTACGGTGCGGCAGCCAGCCGGGGTTATGGGGCGGCTGAGAATAATTTAGGCCATCTCTATGAAACAGGGGAGGATCTCCCTCAGGATTACGAAAAGGCCTTGTACTGGTACCTGCGGGCGGCTGAACACGACGACGACGACGGCCAGTGCAATGCGGCCATCATGTATCAGTTCGGCTACACCGGGGAACCGGATTATGAAAAAGCCGCCTATTGGTATGCGAAGGCGGCGGATCAGGGAAATGTCATTGCCGGAAACAATCTCGGCTATCTCTATGAAAAGGGGTACGGCGTTCCTCAAGACTGGGAACTGGCTGCGCACTGGTACTATGAAGCAGCCATGGCCGGTGACGGGCCGGCGCAGAATAATTTGGGCGTCCTCTACCGCGACGGCCACGGTGTCGCCCATGACAGCATTCAGGCAGCCTATTGGTTTGCCCAGTCTGCCGCATCCGGCTATAAAGAGGGCATGAAAAATTACGCCACCGCCCTGGAAAGGGGCGATGGCGTAGAAATGGATCATGATGAAGCTATGTATTGGCGAAACAAAAGTCAGGACGATTAGTGAAGGATGTTGATAAATACCGTAATGATCGTGGCATTGACCGGGTCGATGATTAAGGATCCGATGAGGGGGATAACGAAAAAGGCTGTCGGTGCCGGGCCGAAGATTTCCGTCATAGCCGTCATGTTGGCGATGGCGTTGGGCGTAGCACCTAAACCGAAGCCGCAGACGCCGCTGGTCATGACGGCGGCTTCGTAGTCGCGGCCCATGATGCGGAAGACGATGAAGTAGGCAAAGAGTGCCATGAACAAGGCCTGGCTGAGGAGCATGACGACTAAAGGTACGGCGAGGTCTGCCAGCTGCCAGAGCTTGAGGCTCATGAGGACGCAGGTCAAAAAGACGGTCAGGCTGAGGTTGCCCAGGACTTCACTTTCGTGCTGGTAGACTTTGAAGCTGTGCGTGAAGTCGGCGATGTTGCGGATGACGGCAGCGACGATCATCGAGCCGATATAGCCCGGGAAGACGAGACCGATGCTGCTGAAAAAGCCGCTGACGATCGTTCCGAGACCCATGGCCAGAAAGAGGTGGGCCATGGCGTTCATGAAGCGGTAGTTGTCGATGGTCTGGCCGATTTTGTTTTCAATCTTGATGGCGTTTTCGGCCCGTTCTTTATCACCGGCAACGGCTTTTAACCGCGATACGGCGTCGGCGTTGGCCGAGGGATCAAACCGTTCTGATTCAGCCGAGCTGACCAGATGGTGTTTGTGAATCAGTCCTTCCCCAATCGGGCCGCCGATGACACCGCCGGCGACGAGACCGAAGGTAGCGGCAGCGACGGAAATGGTGACGCCGCTGTCAAGGCCGATGTCTTCCAGCAAAGGACCGAAGGCCGCTGCCGTGCCGTGACCGCCGACCATGGGAACCGAGCCCGTTGCCAGTCCCATGAGGGGACTGAGGTCGAAGAGTGTCGCGAGGCTCACCCCGATGATATTCTGGGCGGTAATGAGAATCGTCGTGACGATGGCCATTTTAAAGACCATGATGCCGCCTCGTTTGATGAGGCTGATGCTGGCCGTGTAGCCGACGCTGGTGAAAAAGAGCATCATACAGATGTTTTGCATGATCGTATCCTGCTCGTACTGCCAAAGGCCCTGGGTATAGAGAATGCAGTTGATGATAGCGAATAAGATGCCTCCGACGACCGGAGCGGGGATACAGTATTTGCGCAGGACGTCGAATTTTGCACGCAAGAATACGCCTGTATAGTAAACGACAATCGCTGCGGCTAATGTTTGATAAATATTAAGATTTACAGCCACAAATAAGCCCCCTTCATATTTTACCGATTATGGGCAGAATCGATGAAATAGGTTATGAAAAAATAAAAAATACAGTACTTATGATAACAGATTTCGGGCTGTAAAACAAATATGCGGATAAAAATAACCGGATATTACCGTTCATGATTCGCTTGGGGGAGATAGCGGGGAGCGGTATAATAGTCCCTTCGTCCTTGGCGGTAAGCGGCGTTGCGGAAGGAGAGGGCTTGAATGTCGTCGGCCCGGATATCGAAGGTAAGCTGTGCCTGTCCTAAAGGGGACAGGATTTTTTTTGCCTGCGCCGGTCTGGTTATGATGGGAAACGTTTCTTTAGCCTGTTTTAAGAAGGCAGCGCCGCGTTCGTTGAAGGCCAGGATGCGGCCGTATTGCGGTCCTTCTTGGTAAGATTCGTTGAAGAAGTCCTGTGACGGCTGGAGAACCGTGTAGGCTCCCATGCGGCACAGGCGGCTGAAGGCATAGCGCTTGGTCTTGATGGCTGACAGGGCTTCATCATATGTCGAAAGGGTAGAAAAGGCTTTATGCCAACGGTTTTCGAGGCCTTCGGTAAAAGCCGGCAGGCGGCAGAGCTGCTCCGGCGTCAGGAGGCGCCCTTCAAGGCTGACGAAATCGCCGTAGCGGTCGTAATCCGTGAAGGAACCGGCTTTCAATAGGGCTTCGATATCGCTTCGGTTGGCCGGAGGCAGATAGACTGCGACGCGGGCCGAAAAGCCTTTTTTCAGTTCCCGGCGGATGGCCGAGGCACTGGTGAAAGGGCCATCGAGGCTGTTTTCGGCATGGCTTCCGCGGCGGGGGATGGTTTGCATCGCAAGGGGTGACGGCAGGGCGAGGATGGCTTTGGCATATTCAAGGGCCAAGAGGGCATTGGGCTGTTCCAAAAGGCCGGCCAGTTCCGGCAGGGCCTTTGCCAGGTCGGCTGTCTGATTACGGCCGGCCGTAGCCGTCTTTGTCGATTCATCGTACGAAAGGCTCAAAGCGGTTTTTCCCAGGCGGAGAAAGTCGGCAGCCGTGCCCGCTTCGACGCCGCAGGCAAGGGTCGTACAGCCAAGTCGACAGGCTAAACGGACGCCGCCTGAGGCAAAGCCGGCGGCGCTCGAAAGGGCATAGACGGCAGGCAGTTCAAAGACGGCATCGGCTCCGCTGCGGACGGCCCAACAGGCGCGGTGCCACTTGTCAAAGAGGGCCGGTTCGCCGCGCTGGACAAAGGCGCCGCTCATGATGACGATGACGGCCGTATCGGCCGGGCTCTGGCGGCGGATTTCCGACAGTAAGTAGGCGTGGCCGGTGTGAAAGGGATTAAATTCGGCGATGACGGCAATGGCTTCCATAGCAGTATCCTTTACGTTCTAAATTTCACAATATCTGAACGAGGCGAGGCCGCAGCATCTGGCGGCACCGTCCGGAAAAGGCCGTATTTCACGAAGAAACACAGTATAAGTTGTTTATAAGTATACGGAAGGTAAAGAAAATCGTCAATGCAGACCGGCCATTCTTTTTGCCTGTTTGACGGGATAGCCAAAGTATTTCCAATTCCTGCTTTTTTTAGATGACGCTATAAGTCTTTTATGCTATAATGAACCTAGTCTGTAGAAAGCATAAATAGGTGATTGTATGAAGGGATTGAAAGGACTTGCAGCTGCGGCCATGGTCTCAGCTGCCGTATTGTTAGCCGGCTGTGGCAGCAATACGATGCTTGAAGAATACAGTTTCGGCTATGTCCAGTTAAAGGCCGGAAATTCGGAAGTGTACGTCATGACCCCGTTTGACCTGGCACATGTGAATCGCCAGGACGGCGAAGGCATGATGTATATTAACAATGACAAACACATCAATGTCGTCGCTGTTTCTGAAACAGCCGGCGAAACGACGCCTGTTGCCATGGCTGACAAGTACGTTGCCATGCTGAAACAGACACCGGATGTATCTGATCTGCAAACGAAGATTACCGAAGCCGAAGAGAGCGGCCGCAAGGCTACCGTCGTCGATGCCTCCTATACGGAGCCCTTGAACGGCCAGCCGGCGAAGCTCACTGTGCGGAGTTTCTTCTTTGAAGATAATGGCCAGATTTGGCACGTCATGTACATGTACAAAGACGGTGATGAACTGGCGAAGGAAGTAGTTGACCACGTATTTGGCCAGCTCAAGTAATTTTAAAACACACGAAAGAGGGTAAAATTTCATGATCGTATTGGTTGTAAACTGCGGAAGCTCATCTTTGAAGTATCAGCTCGTCAACATGGATAATGAAGAAGTAATGGCAAAAGGGTTGGTCGAAAAAATCGGCCTCACCGATTCGCAGCTGACCCACAAATGGAATGGTCAGAAAAAAGAAATCAAACAGTCCATTCCGGATCACCAGGTAGCCGTAAAGTTAGTCCTCGACATTTTGACCGACGCTGAATGCGGCGTCATCAAATCGATGGATGCGATCGATGCTGTCGGCCACCGCGTCGTCCATGGCGGTGAAGAATTCGCTGCTTCTACGCTCATTACGGACGAAGTCATGAAAGCCTTGGAAAAATGCTCGGCCATGGCTCCGCTTCACAATCCGCCGAACATCATCGGCATCAATGCCTGCAAGGCTATTATGCCCGGCGTACCTCAGGTCGGCGTCTTCGATACGGCCTTCCATCAGACCATGCCGGCGAAAGCCTTCATGTACGGCCTTCCGTACGAACTCTATAAGGAAGATCATATCCGCCGTTACGGCTTCCACGGCACGAGCCATCGCTATGTCGCCGGTGAAGTTGCTAAAGTCATGGGCAAACCCGTTGAAGAACTGCGCATCATCAACTGCCATCTCGGCAACGGCTCGTCCTTAGCTGCCATCAAATACGGCAAATGCGTCGACACGACGATGGGCTTTACTCCCTTGGCCGGCGTCCTCATGGGCACGCGCTGCGGCGATATCGACCCGGCTATCGTCCTCAACGTCATGGACAACCATAACCTTTCGACGAAAGATATGGACAAATTGATGAACAAACAGTCCGGTGTCCTCGGTATTTCCGGCGTTTCTAGCGACTTCCGCGACCTCGGCAAAGCTGCCGGTGAAGGCAACGAACGGGCTCAGCTGGCTCTCGACATGTTCCACTATCAGGTCCGCAAGGAAATCGGTGCTTTCGCAGCTGCCATGGGCAGTGTCGACGTCATCACCTTTACGGCCGGTGTCGGCGAAAACGGCATTGAAGACCGTGCAGCCATTGCCGAAGGCCTCGAATACCTCGGTGCCAAACTCGATCCGCAGCGCAACGACGTCCGCGGCAAAGACGCTTTGATCAGCACCGACGATTCGACGGTTAAGATGTATGTCATTCCGACGAACGAAGAAATCATGATTGCCCGCGATACGAAGGACATCGTATCCAAACAGTAATAGTGCCTCAAATGGAGTGAAGACTGTGAAATTATTATACTGGGATATTGACGGAACCTTATTGAATACCGGTCATGCCGGATTGAATGCCATTAAAGAAGTCCTCCGCGATTTAAAAGGGGAGGATACACCGGTGCCGAAAATCGATGCCGGCGGCAGGACCGATAATTATATTTGTCAGCAGCTGCTCTATAAATCGACGGGCGTCATGCCGACCGATGAAGAAGTCTTTGCCTTTTGCCGCAATTATGAGCAAAAGCTCTTGAAATGGCTGAAACGCAAGGCTCACGAAGGCGTCATCCTGCCGAATGCAGCAGAAAACCTGGCCTTCTTCCATGGAAGGGAAGGCTACCGGCAGCTCCTTTTGACGGGGAACAGCCGCGTCGGTGCCAGCCTGAAGATGGATTTCTTCGGCTTGTCTCAGTATTTTGATTTCGACCATTCCGGTTTTGCTTTCGACTACTACTACCGCGACGACTTGGCCCGCAATGCCCTGGCCATTGCCAAACGGACTTGGGGCGATGACATTGAAGCCATGTATGTTATCGGTGACACGCCTCATGACATTCAGTGCGGGAAAGCCATTGGCGCCCGGACCATCAGCGTCGCTACCGGAAGGCATTCCTACGATGATTTGGCCAAGTGTGAACCTTGGAAAATCATTTCATCCCTTCCGGAACCGGAAGCCTTTGAAGCGCTTCTTGAAGCATGATAAATCTCTAATAAAAAGGAAACCCAGACTCATCACATGGAGTCTGGGTTTTTTTTCGGTTCTTCGATGCGCCACGTGTTTTCAAGGACACGGAAGTTCAACGAATGCCATTTCTTTTCTATATCGTTTAAGGTGACCGATGCTGAGTAGAGCAGGTTATTCTGTCTTTGAGCCTGTTTCTCCAGCTGGGAGATGCGGACTTGTTGGAGAGCGACGGTCTTGGACAAGGTAAGAAGCTGGACCTGCAGCACCAGGTTCCATGCCAGGAGAAGCACGACAGCACCGACGATGTATCTCTGTGTTTTGGACAGGCCCTGCCAAGTCTGTAACAGGCGGCGATACTGATTGAGAACACCGTTTCTGCCGCGCTGTATCCGGCTTTTCAGGGAACCGGCAGGAGCGGCGGGGCCTTGTCTTTCCCCGGCCATTATAAGTTGGAAATGACGCGGGCCTTATTGCGGACGAAGTCGAGCCATAATTGAGCCGCATGGGACAGGTAGTGGCCGCGTTTCCAGATGACGTAGAGGACGTGCATGATTTCCGGTTCGACGAGAGGTCGGACGACGACCGATTCCGAGACGCGGGGGTTGGCTTCCTTCGTCGGGCACAGGCGGCTCGGCAGGAGGGCGACGCCGAGGTTGGCGACGACGGTCTGGATCATGAGGTCGCGCTGGCTCGTTTCAAAGATGATTTTCGGCTGGAAGCCGATTTTCTTACAGTGTTGGATGATTTCGTCGTGCAGGTTGAAGTCATCGCGGTAGAGGACCAGCGATTCGTTGGCCAGTTTCTTCAAGGGGATCGTCTTTTCCTTGGACAGGATGTTGTCGCGGTGAATGATGACGTTCATCGGATCCTGGGTGAGGAAGAACGATTCAAAATCCTTTTCCTTCGGCTGGGTGCAGACGATGCCCAGGTCGATGAGGCCTTCCTGAACGCTGATTTCGACCTTCTTCGAGCCGTGTTCGTACAAGTCCAGTTCAATTTGAGGATATTCCTGCTTGAAAGCCCCTAAGAGGTTGGCGAAGATCGGCGCACCGGTAATGGGGGGCAGGCCGATGAGAATCGTGCCCTGTTCCAATTTGAATTCATTTTCGAAGTCGGTCTTCAAATGTTCGAACATGAAGACGACCCGTTTGGCATGGGACAGGAAAATCGTGCCGGCATCGGTCAGTTCGACGGCCTTCGCATTTCGCATGAAAAGGACGACGCCCAGTTCTTCTTCCAGGGCTTTGATGGTACGGCTGATGGCGGACTGAGAAATATGCAGTGTTCGCGCTGCTTTGCTGAATGACTTCTTGTCTGCTACTTCGACAAAGTATTTAAGATGATGAAAATCCATGCTAACACCTCCACTAACTAATCGTGTATATCAAAAATAACGCTACAATATACACTACTTCGGTATACGTTTACAAAATAGCACTGAACGATGCATAAACTAGCATCACATTCCTATTGAATTTAACATTGCTTAGGCATATAATTAACTTGTAAGAAAAAGTTACAAAGTCGTTCGGTTTGTGATGGTCAGCAATTTCTGAAAAGAGATATGGTAATGTGCAAATCTGTAATACCACTATAATAGTAGTACAGATTGAGAATATTAGCAATACTTTTTTTGAATATTGTCGGACCTTCCCGCGTTTTATTGCATTTTTTTCAATTATGGGACGTGTATAGTCGATACGTGAACAGAATGCATCATTGGAACCTTTGTGTGCTGTTCGCGCCTTCTGTATGAGATACAGCAGGACGTCTTTATAGCTATCTTAAGCCTATCAGTATGGAATCTTCCATATTGTGTATAACATTCAATTAAGGAGCGTGTTTTATCTATGAGCAAATTTAAAACCATGGATGGTAACGAAGCAGCTGCATGGGTGTCCTATGCATTTACTGAAGTTGCCGCAATTTATCCGATCACGCCGTCTTCTCCTATGGCAGAACATGTCGATGATTGGTCCGCCACTGGCATGAAAAACCTCTTCGGTCACAAAGTTCACGTTGTTGAAATGCAGTCCGAAGCTGGCGCTGCCGGCGCATTCCACGGTTCCTTACAGGCTGGTGCTTTGACCACTACGTACACTGCATCTCAGGGCTTCCTCCTCATGATGCCGAACATGTACAAAGTTGCCGGCGAACTCCTTCCGGGCGTATTCCACGTAGCTGCGCGTGCTTTGGCTAACCATGCACTGAGCATCTTCGGTGACCATCAGGACGTCATGGCTGCTCGTGCAACGGGCTGCTGTCTCTTGGCCGAATCCAATGTTCAGGAAGTCATGGACCTCGCTGGTGTCGCTCATTTATCGGCAATTAAAGGTTCCTTGCCGTTCATCAACTTCTTCGACGGTTTCCGTACGTCTCACGAAATTCAGAAAGTTGAAGTCATGGATTTCGAAAACTACAGAAAACTCGTTGACTGGGAAGCTATCGACAAATTCCGTAAACGTGCTCTTAACCCGGATAACCCGCAGGTTCGCGGCACGGCTGAAAACCCGGACGTATACTTCCAGCATACAGAAGCTGCCAACAAATTCTATGATGCTATGCCGGATATCGTAGCTGATTACATGGACAAGATTTCTGAAATCACTGGCCGCTCCTACAAACCGTTCAACTACTACGGTGCTCCTGACGCTGAATACGTCGTCGTTTCCATGGGTTCTCTCTCCGACGTCGCTAAACAGACGGTCGAATACTTGCAGAGCCAGGGCGAAAAAGTCGGCGCTATCAACGTTCACCTCTATCGTCCGTTCTCCAACAAATACCTGCTCAACGTTCTTCCGAAGACGGTCAAGAAGATTGCTGTCATCGACCGCACGAAAGAACCGGGTTCCCTCGGCGAACCGCTTTACCTCGATATCACGGGCTTCGTAAAAGAAGAAGGTCTTAACATTGACGTCATCGGCGGCCGCACCGGTATGGGCTCCAAAGACGTTCTTCCGGAAGACTTCCTCGCTGTCTTCAAAGAATTGAAGAAAGATCATCCGCTCAACGGCTTCACCCTTGGCATCGTCGACGACGTTACCAACCTCAGCCTTGCACGCGAACCGAAAATGCCGGTTGATACGACGGGCCTTACGTCCTGCAAATTCTGGGGCTTCGGTTCTGACGGTACTGTCGGTGCTAACAAATCGGCTATCAAGATCATCGGTGACCACACGGATATGTATGCACAGGCATACTTCGCTTATGACTCCAAGAAATCCGGCGGCGTAACGATTTCTCACCTGCGTTTCGGTACTCGTCCGATCGACATGCCGTACCTCATCGACGCAGCTGACTACATCGCTTGTCACCGTCAGTCCTATGTAGGTCGTTTCGATGTTCTCCGCGGCATCAAAGACGGCGGCACGTTCATGCTGAACTGCACTTGGACCGATGAAGAACTGGAACACGAACTTCCGGCTCGCATCAAACGCGCTATCGCTAAACATCACGTTAAATTCTACACCTTGAACGGTGACGCTATCGGCCAGAAACTCGGCCTCGGCACTCGTATCAACATGGTCATGCAGGCTGCTTTCTTTGCCCTCGCTAAGATCATCCCTGTAGAAGACGCTGTTAAATACTTGAAAGACTCCATCATCAAGAACTACGGCAAAAAAGGCCAGAAGATCATCGACATGAACAATGGCGCCGTTGATGCTGGTATCAAAGAATTCCATGAAGTTAACTATCCGGCTTCCTGGGCTGATGCCGTTGACGAAGTCGTCGAAGGCCGTCCGGCTACGAAATACTTCACGGAAGTTGCAAAACCGATGCTCGAACAGGTTGGCGACGATCTCCCGGTTTCCGCATTTGTCGGCCGCGAAGATGGCACCATGCCTTCCGGCACCTCTAAATTCGAAAAAGCAGGCCCGGCTCTGCACGTTCCTTCCTGGGATAACGAAAAATGTATCGGCTGCCTCCAGTGTTCCTTCGTTTGCCCGCATGCTACGGTTCGTCCGTGCTTGACGACGAAAGAAGAAACGGCTGCTGCTCCGGCTGGTTACAAAGTCGCTGTTAAAGCTAAATCCGGTAAAGAATACGATTTGGCTATCGTCGTCGACCAGCTCGACTGCCTCGAATGCGGTTCCTGCGTAAACGTCTGCCCGGTTCAGGCTCTGACCATGGTTCCGAATACCGACGAAGAACGCAAGAAGATGGAATTCTGGTACTATGCTACGGAAAAGGTTGCTCCGAAAGCTAACCCGCAGAACAAGAAGACCGTTATCGGTTCTCAGTTCGAACAGCCGCTCCTCGAATTCTCCGGCGCTTGCGCAGGCTGCGGTGAAACACCGTATGTCAAACTCGTTACACAGCTCTTCGGCGACCGCATGATGATCGCTAACGCAACAGGCTGCTCCTCCATTTGGGGTGCATCGGCTCCTGTTTCCCCGTACACCATGAACGCTGCCGGCCACGGTCCGTCTTGGGCAAACAGCCTCTTCGAAGATGCTGCTGAATTCGGCCTCGGCATGTTCCTCGGCGTAGACAAAGTCCGTAAAGACTTGGTCGAAAGCCTCGACGCTGCAAAAGCTGTCGCTTCTCCGGAACTCCAGGAAGCACTCAGCGATTGGGCTGCTCATGCATACGAAGGCGAAGGCACTCGTGAACGCGCTGATAAATTGACGGCTCTCCTCGAAAAAGAAGCTGCCGGCAAACCGGTTCTCGAAGACTTCCTCGCTAAGAAACAGTTCTTCGTAAAACGCAGCCAGTGGATCATCGGTGGTGACGGTTGGTCCTACGATATCGGTTACGGCGGTGTTGACCATGTCCTCGCTTCGGACAACGACATCAACGTCCTCGTTCTCGATACGGAAGTTTACTCCAACACGGGCGGTCAGTCCTCTAAAGCTACTCCGACTGCAGCTATCGCACAGTTCGCTGCTGCCGGCAAACGCACCAAGAAGAAGGACCTCGGCATGATGGCTATTTCCTACGGCTATGTTTACGTAGCTCAGGTAGCTATGGGTGCTGATAAGAACCAGCTCCTCAAAGCTATCACCGAAGCTGAAGCTTACCATGGCCCGTCCTTGGTTATCTGCTACGCTCCTTGCATCAACCATGGTATCCGTAAGGGCATGGGCAAGAGCCAGACAGAAGAAAAACTCGCTGTCGAATGCGGTTACTGGGATCTGTTCCGTTACAATCCGGAACTCAAAGAACAGGGCAAGAACCCGTTCAGCCTCGATTCCAAAGAACCGGATTATGGCAAATTCCAGGAATTCTTGCAGGGTGAAGTTCGTTACGCATCCCTCAAGAAGAGCTTCCCGGAAGAAGCCGAAGCTCTCTATGCTAAGACTGAAGCTGACGCTAAGAATCGTCGTCATTCCTACGTCCGTCTGCAGAAGGGTTTTGAAGACTAATTTAAATGCACTTGCTGCATAGATAAATAGCGGAAAGGCTATGCACGGTGGTTTCCACCATGCAGGGCCTTTTTGTTGTTTGTTATTTATGGGTAAGTAGTGTATAATGAATCGTGATTGGATTATTAGTTTTTTTATTCTCTATCATAATAATTAGATGAACTAGGGGGCCTCTTTCATGTCATCTAAAATGGGTACGCTTTGTATTGTCCTGGCAGCCCTTGCTTTTGGGACCATGGAAATTTCGTTGAAGATCGCCGGTACGGCTTTTACGCCTTTCCAGCTGACATTTCTCCGCTTTCTCGTAGGCGGCATCCTGCTCATGCCGCTGGCCATTCGCGATATGAAGAAGCATCAGATTCGTCTCGGACGGACGGATTGGGGATATTTAGCAGTCTTGGGACTGGTTAATATCTGCTTCAGCATGATTCTCTTCCAGATCGGTGTCAACATGGCCAATGCCAGCCTGGCGGCCATCGTCTTTTCCAGCAATCCTATCTTCGTCATGATTTTTTCCTATTTTCTCATCCACGAAGCCTTTACGCGCAAAAAGGCCATCACCTTGGTGTTGAGTCTCATTGGCCTGATCATCGTCGCCAATCCCGTGGACATCATCCAGAACGGAAATGTAGGACTTCTGGTGTCCTTGGCAGCGGCTATTTCCTTTGCTTTTTACACGACCTTGGGGAAAATGCGGATCGGGAAGCTCGGCGGCAACGTCGAAAACGCCTTCAGTTTTCTCATCGGCTGCCTCTTCCTTTTGGTCATCCTGATTTTCCACGGCGATCCGATTATTGCCGGTATCAACTCCCGCACTATTTGGCCGCTCCTGTACTGTTCCTTGGTCGTCACCGGCTTTGGCTATCTGTTCTTCATGAAGGCCATTGAACTTACGGGTCCGTCCAATGCGTCCTTTGCTTTTTTCATTAAGCCTATCATCGCCCTCATCTTGGCCTCGATTATCTTATCAGAACCGATTACGGCCAACGCCGTCATCGGCTTGGTACTGATTCTTTTAGGCTGTACCATGGCAGGGCCTATCGAACGCCTTATCTTTTCCCATCGGGCTATCGGCGAAATCGCCGGCCGTACCAACCATCCGGCTTGGATGAAGGAAGATACGGACAGCCCCTTAGTCATTACCATTTCTCGTGAATTCGGCAGCGGCGGCCGGAATATCGGGAAACTCGTGGCCCGTAAATTAGGCGTTCCGTACTACGATACGGAAATTTTCAACCGGACCCAGAAAGAACATCCGCAGACGGTCATCGCCTGGTGCAAGGATCAGAAGCGCCGCTTGGGCCCGCTCCTCTCCAAGGTCTACGAAGATTACGTCCACTATGCATCGGGCTATGAATCGAATCAGATGGAAATGTTCCGCGATGAAGCTGAAGTCATTGAAGCCCTGACGACAGGCCATTCCTGCGTCATCGTCGGCCGCTTGGCAAACTACGTCCTGCGCAAACGGCCCAACACTTTCAACGTTTTCATTTCTTCGGATCCGGATTGGGCCGTCCAGCGCATCATGCTCCGGGAACACATCGACGCCGACCGGGCGCGTAAACTCCGCAACCACGTCAATCGTGAACGGCGGGATCATTGCATGTACTGCACCGATTCCTATTGGGGTTACGGGGCTAACTACGATTTGAGTCTCAAATCCAGCGACTACGGCATCGTGAAGACGGCCGACCTCATCTTAGAGGCTGCCCGCCATCGCCTGACTATTTCTCAAGACGACATCAATCCCACCGAGAAGGAAGGGGATACGGTTAAATCCGTGAAGACTTCCGAAGCACTGCCGTCGTAAACTCGCTGTTTTCGATATCGGCGTGATACAGAGGGCTATTCGTGACTTTTCATGAATAGCCCTCTTTCGCTACCCCCGAAAAGAAGGCGAAAGGGGAGACTGTAAAGAAACGGTAAAATCCATTTCTAAGATGAGAATCTTGCTAAGTGCATATTAATTTAGTCTTTATTTTGAGAATAGAAAGTGATAAAATAATAATTGATTTATTGATAGTGATTATTCCTGAGAATGAGTTGTGATGCAAATGGAGAAACGATGGCAGTTTGCCCCCGTGGAAGAGGGCCTTACGTCCGCCTTAACCGAACAACTGCATATATCGCCGATTTTAGCCCAAATACTGGCCAATCGCGGCATTGCCGATGTCGAAGAAGGGCGTCACTTTCTCCAGGACACGTTGACTGACATGGCCGACCCGTTCTTGATGGACGGGATGGAAACAGCCGTCCGTCGGCTGAAGCAGGCCGTAGAAGATAAAGAGCGCATCGTCATCTATGGTGACTATGACGTCGACGGGATTACGTCGACGTCACTTGTTTATTCAGTCCTCCGGGATCTGGGGGCGTCGCCGCAGTTCTATATCCCCGAGCGGCAGAGTGAAGGCTATGGCCTTAACGAAGAGGCCCTGCAGCACTTAGAGCATGAAGCCGATGTTCTCATTACCGTCGACTGCGGTATTTCATCGTATGAGCTGGTTCGTGAGTTTTCACCTCATCTTGATATCATCATTACCGATCATCACGAGCCGCCGGAAAAGATACCGCCGGCCTTGGCCGTTCTCAATCCGAAGAAGCCCGGCTGTCCCTATCCCTTTAAGGAACTGGCCGGTGCCGGCGTGGCCTACGTCCTTTGCCGGGCCCTTTGGCAGCGCTGCTGTGGGGAAGACCTTTCAGGCTATTCGGATCTTTCGGCCTTGGGAACCATTGCCGATCTCGTGCCCTTAATCGGGGAAAACCGTATCATCGTCCGCCAGGGGTTGGAATTGATGAAAAAAGGGCAGCGCACGGGATTGTACGCCTTGCTCCGGGCTTCGGGCCTTGTCGATAAAGAAATCACAGCTGGCCGCATCGCCTTTACGGCAGCGCCGAGACTGAACGCTGCCGGCCGCATCAGTCATGCGACGAAGGGCGTCGAACTGCTCTTAGAGACCGACGCCGAAAAAGCGGCCTTGGCAGCTTCTGAGCTCAGTGAACTCAACGCCGAGCGCCAGGACATCGAGCACACCATTGCCAAAGAGGCCGTCGCCCAGATCGAAAGCCGGCAGCAGGGACGGGACGGCGTCCTCATTGCCAGTCATGAAGGCTGGCACGTCGGCGTCATCGGCATTGCCGCATCGCGCCTCGTCGAAAAATACTACCGTCCGGCCTTAGTCATTACCGTCAGCGACGGCATCGGCAAGGGCTCGTGCCGGAGCATCAGCGGCTTCAATATGTACGAAGCCCTGCAGTCGGCGAAGGACCTGCTCATCCAATTTGGCGGCCATACGATGGCAGCCGGCTTTTCCATCAAGGCCGAAAACATCGAAGGCCTGCGGACGCGATTGCTGGCTTATGCAAAAGAGCACATGACGGCTGACGACTACATTCCCCTGGTCCATTTAGATAAAGAGCTGGAAACACCGGACGTCTCGCTGGATATGATTGCCGAGCTGTCTTCGTTAGAGCCGTACGGCATGGGGAACAGCCGGCCCGTCTTTTCCCTTCGGAATCTGACCGTCGAAGAAATCCGGCCCATCGGACGGGACAAGCAGCACGTTCGCATCGTTGTCTGCGGTCCTCATAAGATTCGCCTGAGCGGCGTTGCCTGGTCCCGCCCGGACCTGTGCGATGCCATCGTCGAAGGCGATATCATCGACGTCGCCTTCCAGCTCGAACGCAATGATTTTAACGGAACGTCGTCGCCTCAGCTGGTCGTTCAGGACGTCCACGTCTTGAATAAGGAGGTCACCCTCAACCGAACGGTCATGGTAGACATTTACATGGCTTTGAAAAAACTCCTGCCCGAATGGGGCATGCCCGTTTGGCAGGTCCGGCGCCGCATGGCAGCCTCTCAGGCCGACCGCTACGACGTCCATACCATTTATGCGGCCATCGTCGTCCTTCGGGAAATCGGCGTCCTCAAAGTGCGCCAAGATGACGACGGCCCGGTCTATTATTTTCCTATCCTTGCAGGGAAAATGAATCTTCATATGTCACCGACGTATGAATTGTATTGCAGGGAGTAAGGAGGTTTTTTATGGGAGAAAGAATTCAAGATGCCGAATTCAGGCACCTCATCGATACGATACACTCGTATTTGCCACAGGCAGACTGCGAAGATGTAACGAAAGCATATCACGCGGCAGAAGAAGCCCATAAGGAACAGCATCGCGTCAGTGGGGAACCCTATATCCTGCACCCCCTGGCCGTGGCCCAAATTTTGGCCGATATGAAAATAGATACGACGACGATCACGGCAGCTTTGCTCCATGACGTCGTAGAAGACACAGCCTGTACCCTTGAAGACCTGCGCAATGAGTTCGGCCGCGAAGTCGCCTTCCTCGTCGACGGCGTCACCAAGTTAAGTCGCCTCAATTACCGGACGAAGGAAGATCAGCAGCTCAACAGCATGCGCAAGATGTTTTTGGCTATGGCTAAAGATGTCCGCGTCGTCGTCATCAAGCTTGCCGACCGCCTGCACAATATGCGGACCCTGCGCTACATGCGCAGCGACAAGCAGAAGCGGATTGCCCAGGAAACCCTGGAAATCTTTGCGCCCTTAGCGCACCGCCTCGGCATTTTCAACATCAAATGGGAGCTGGAGGATCTGTCTTTCCGCTACCTTGAACCGGATAAATACTACGACCTCGTCGATCAGATGAAACAGAAGCGGCACGTCCGCGAAGAAATCGTCAACGAAGCCATCGACGTCCTGCGAAAAGCCCTCGACGACGCACATATCCACTGCGAAATCAACGGCCGGCCCAAGCATTTTTACAGCATTTATAAGAAAATGAAAAAAGATAACCGCGACTTGAGCCAGGTCTATGATCTCTTCGCCATCCGGGTCATCGTCGACGACGTCAAGGACTGCTACGGCGTCCTGGGTATCGTCCACAGCTTGTGGAAGCCCTTGCCGTACCGCTTCAAGGACTACATCGCCATGCCCAAGCCCAATAACTACCAGTCCCTGCACACGACGGTTATCGGGACCCGGGGACAGCCCGTTGAAATACAGATTCGAACCTGGGAAATGCACCACATCGCCGAATACGGTGTCGCCGCCCATTGGCGCTATAAAGAAGGCAACCAGACGGCGAATAAGGATGCCTTCGATGAAAAGATGGGCTGGCTGCGCAATCTCTTGGAATGGCAGGACACGAGCAATCCCCAGGAATTCGTCAATGCCCTCAAGCTCGATGCCTTTTCGGACGAAGTCTTCGTCTTTTCCCCGCGAGGTGACGTCATCGACCTGCCCCAGGGAGCCATTCCCATCGACTTTGCTTACCGCATCCACACCGATGTCGGCCACCGCTGCGTCGGCGCCAAGATCAACGGGAAAATCGTACCCCTCGATTACCGCCTGAAAAACGGCGATATCGTTGAAATCATCACGTCCAAGACGGGAAAACCGAGCCTGGACTGGCTCAATATCGTCGGCAGTTCTGAAAGCCGTTCGAAGATCCGCAACTGGTTCAAGAAAGAAAACCGGGAGGAAAATATCGAAAAGGGCCTCGAAGCCTTAGAGCGGGAATGCAAACGCCTCAATCACGACTGGAAGACCTTAAACGTCGGCGGACGGCTGGGCCGGGTGGCCAAGCAGATGAACGCCGGCTCGGAAGACGATTTGGCAGCGGCCGTCGGTTACGGCGGTTTTGCCGTCAATACGGTCCTCATCAAGCTCCTGGAACTGCAGAAGAAAGATTTGCAGAAGCAGGAAGAACAGAACAGCAGCCTGGTCATGCTGGAAAAACTGAAACCCCGCAAGCCGGTCAAACACAGCGGCACGGGCATCTTGGTAAAAGGGGAGCCGGGGCTTCTCGTGCGCCTTGCCAAATGCTGCAGCCCGGTCCCCGGCGATCCCATCATCGGATTCATCACCCGCGGCCGCGGCGTGTCGGTCCACCGGGCCGATTGTCCCAACGTCACCCACGGCCAGAGTGACGTCGACCGCTTGATCGATGTCGAGTGGGATTACGAAGGCGATGAACGCTTTGAAGTCAACATGGAAATCGTCGCCTACGACCGCACGGGCATCATGGCCGAAATCATGGCGGCCCTGGCAGAAATGAAGATTTCCATCTTAAGCATCAATGCCAAGACCAGCGATACGAAAAACGTCGTCATCCACATGGGCATCAGCATCAAGGACTTGGCCCAGTTTGAATTCATTACCACCAAGATCCGCCGCTTGAAGGATGTCTATGCGGTAGAACGTTATACAGGAGGAAGCATGCAATGAGAGCCGTCGTACAAAAGACGCTGACATCATCGGTCACCTCAGACGGCGCCCTCGTCGGCAAAGCTGCCGAAGGCCTTACGGTCCTCCTCGGCGTCTCCGTCGAGGATACTGAAAAGGACGCCCTGTACCTGGCCGATAAGATCGTTCACCTGCGAATCTTTGAAGATGAAGCGGGGAAACTGAACGACTCCCTTCTCGATAAAGGCGGTGACATGCTGGTCATCTCCCAGTTTACCCTCTATGGAGATGCCCGCCACGGCCGCCGCCCAAGTTATACAGAAGCTGCCAAACCGGAACAAGCCGAAGCCTTATACACCCGATTCGTCGAAGCTGTCCGCGCCCTTGGCGTAGAGACGGCGACGGGACGCTTCCGTACCCACATGGTCGTATCCCTGGAGAACGACGGGCCGGTTACCATTTTATTGGACAGCCAGAAAAATTTTTAAGGAGGAATCGACATGAGTATGCAATATATCAGCATGGAACTCGGACCGATCATGACCAACTGCTACGTCGTCTATGACAGCGACACGAAAGAGGCCATGGTCGTCGATCCGGCCTGGGATTACAACGCCATCGACCGGGCCTTGTCCCGCTATGAGCTGGATCTGAAATTCATCTTCCTGACCCATGGTCATGCCGACCACATCGGAGCCTTACAGGAGCTGCGCCAGCGCAAGAACGTACCGGTCTACGTCGGTGCCGGCGATGCCGGGCTCATCTCTAATTCGCATCACAACCTGTCCATGTTCATGGGACAGCCCATTGAATGCACGTCTGCCGATCACTTAGCCAAAGACGGGGACGTCATCAGCCTGGGGACGCTGCGCTTCAAGGTCCTCGAAACGCCGGGCCATACGCCGGGCGGGCTCAGCCTCTATGGGGAAGGCGTCGTCTTTTCTGGTGACACCTTGTTCCGCTATTCCGTCGGCCGGACCGACTTATACGGCGGCTCGTCCGATATCTTACTGGACAGCATTGAAAAGAAACTCTTGACCCTTCCTGACGATACCATCGTCCTGCCCGGCCACGGCCCGGCGACGACGGTCGGCGACGAACGGATGGGCAATCCCTTCTTGGATGGAGGCTGGTAAGCCATGATTACCTATAAGGAAGCAGAATTTTGGATGCGGGTTACCCTGGCCGTCCTGGCATTGGCCCTCTTTTTAACGGTCCATGCCATCTACTGGCCGGCCATCGTGTCTCTCATTCTGACCTTTATCCTTATGCCTATACGCGATGGCATCATCAAAGTCTTTCTGCGCCTTACCGGGCGCAAGATGCCGGTGAGCATTGCCATCCTTATCTCCTTTGTGGTCTTCATCTTCCTGGTGACGGTCATTACCAACATCATCGTCAAGCCCTTAGTGGTCCAGACGAATTTGTTGGCTGCCAACTTCAGCAACTTAGTCAATCGGACGGCAGATCTGGTCATGCAGCTTGAAAATGAACAGACCCAGCTTTACATTCCGGACCAGGTTAAAAGGATCATCAACGATGCCTTCGCCAAGGTCAGCAATTACGGTATCGACGGCATTACCAATCTCCTGCAGTCGGTCTTCGTCATTGCCGGGACGGTCGTCGAATTCTTCGTCGTCCCCATCATTACCTTCTACTTCATGAAAGATGGCAGCCGTATGGTCCGGACCTTTGTCGGCATCTTTCCGGCAGGCTACCGCGACCACTTGGCGTCCCTCTTTCTGGAAATCCAGCACGTCCTGAGCCGCTACATCCGCGGCCAGATCCTCATGAGCTGCATCATTGCCGTCCTGACGTTTATCGGCATGTGGGTCCTGGGCGTGCCCTATCCGATGGTCATCGCCCTCTTGGCGGCCATTACCGAATGGATACCCATCGTCGGGCCGATCGTCGGCGCGGCACCGGCCATCCTCTTGGGGGCTTTAATAGACCTGTCCCTGGCCTTGAAGGTTCTCATCTTCTACGTCGTCATTCAACAGATCGACAGCCACCTCATCATGCCTCAGGTCATGGGTGCCGTTATCAAACTGCATCCCGTGGTCATTGTCATAGCCCTGCTCATCGGCGGGACCCTCTTTGGCATAGCCGGCATGATCCTTACCGTCCCGGTGACGGCAGTTTTACAGATTCTCTGCAAACATCTGTGGTTTTACAATACCTATAGAGAAAAGGCGATGAATAAAAATGGAAACCAATAAAAAAGAAATCATGGATACCATGATGAAACGCATGAAAGACAAGATTAAATTCAAAAAATATAAAATGACGTCTCAGCGTCAGATCATCCTTCGGACCTTCGTCGAAAGCCCGATCCGTCATATGAGCGCCGAAGAAGTCTTTGAACTGGTCAAAAAGAAGGCCCCCGATATCGGCTTGGCGACAGTCTATCGGACCCTTGATCTCTTCACCCAGATGGACCTCCTCAAAAAGCTCGACTTCGACGACGGCTGCAGCCGTTACGAATTGAACGACCGCGACAATGAAGGCCATTACCATCACCACCTCATCTGCCTCGGCTGCGGGAAGGTGTGGGAATGCGAAGACGACCTTCTGGAAACGCTGGAAACGATTTTGGAAAAACAGCTTCACTTCCATACCGTCGACCATCAGCTCAAAGTCTACGGCTATTGTGAAGAATGCCAGAAGAAACGCGACGCCGAAGCAGAGGCGGAAGCCGCTGCGAAAGAAGCGGAATAAGATGTCTGTAAAGACCTATACGTACTGCGGTCCCGAAAGCCTGCATTCCCTCGTCGGCCAGGTCATGGCCTCCCTGGGCTATGTCGGCGGTCGGGAAAGCCGCGACGTCGGAGCTGCCATCACCTTTAGGGACGATGGCAGCCATCTTTATGTCGGCTGTACCTTTACCGAGGAAGGGCGGTCGTGGTCGTCTGAAATCGGGCTCTTGTCGAAAGAGAGCCTGCGAAGGGACGTCAAAGACTGTCTCATTCACTGGCACCAGCGTTTTACCGGTCACGGCCCCGGTCCGTGGGGAACCCTCATCGGCGTGCGGCCGACGAAACTCGTTCACCATCTCTTTGATCAGGGCCTTGATGAAAAGAAAGCCGAAACGGTGCTGACCGACACCTACGATGTGGCCGAAAAGACGGCCAGGGACCTCGTCGCTATGGCATCCCTCCAGCGGCCTTATGTGACCAATCGCGGCCGTAAACTGGCCCTCTATGTCGGCATCCCGTACTGCCCCAGTCACTGCCTCTACTGCTCCTTTCCGTCACGCCTCATCGGCGGGGAAGGGGAGGTCGGTCTTACGGCTTTTCGCGACGCCATGCTGAAAGACTTCGACGATTTGGCAGCCCTTTGCCGGGACTATGACCTCGACGTGACGTCCCTCTACGTCGGCGGCGGGACGCCGACCTGTCTTCCGACGCGGATTCTACAGCCCCTCATGGAGCGGCTGGCTCAGAATTTCCCGCACGCCGAAGAATGGACCGTCGAAGCCGGAAGACCCGACACGGCCGAAGAGAGCGTCCTTACGATGCTAAAGGGCTGCGGCGTCAACCGCATCAGCGTCAATCCCCAGACGATGCAGCAGCACCTCCTCGATGCCTTGGGGCGCCGCCACAGCGTAGACGATATTTATACCATGTATGAGACTTGCCGCAAGGTCGGATTTTCCGTCATCAACATGGATTTTATCGCAGGACTTCCGGGGCAAAGCCTGGGGGATATGCAGGAAAATATGGAAATAGTTTGCAAACTGCACCCGGAAAATGTTACAATTCATACGTTAGCATTAAAAAAACGGGCACCTCTATTCCATCACGACCTGCGGGAAAAGATTCCGCCGGCTGACGTGACGGGCCGCATGGTCAGCCTTTGCCAGTCTGTTTTGGCAGGCGGAGGCTACGTCCCTTATTATATGTACCGCCAGAAATACATGGCCGCCAGCTTTGCCAATGTCGGCTACGCCTTGCCGGGCACGGTCAGTGCTTATAATATCGAAATGATGGAGGAACGGCAGTCTGTCTTGGCAGCCGGACCGGGCGGGGCGACGAAGTTCCTCGGCCGCGACGGTCATACGCTGGAAAAAGTATATATGCCGAAAGATGTCAATACATACATTCAGGCGCTGGACGATAAAATGGCTCGGCGCCGCCGTTTGTGTGCTATCGTATACGGAGGAGAGGATATTTAAAATGGCTATTACTGCACCGAGAGGTACGCAGGATTTCCTGCCGGAACAGACGGCGGAATGGCAGTGGCTGGAAGCAAGAATCCGGCAGATCTGCTCGCTCTATGGTTTTGGCGAAATCCGTACGCCTATGTTTGAAAGTACCGAATTATTTTTACGGGGTATCGGGGAAACGACAGACGTCGTTACCAAAGAAATGTATACCTTTGAAGACCGCGGCGGCCGCAGCATGACCCTGCGTCCGGAAAACACGGCATCCGTCGTCCGGGCCTTTCTCGAGCACAAGCTCTACGGCGAACCGCAGGTCCATAAATTGTACTATATGGGGCCCATGTTCCGTCATGACCGCCCCCAGGCCGGCCGTTACCGCCAGTTTACTCAGTTTGGCGTCGAAGAAATCGGCTCCAAGGATCCGGCCGTCGATGCAGAAATCATCGCCATGGCCTTCCAGCTCTTCCGGGAACTGGGCCTTACGGATCTCGTCCTGCACCTTAATTCCGTAGGCTGCCCGAAGTGCCGTCCCGTTTACCGTCAGAAACTGCTCGATTTCTTCGCCGATAAGAAGGATCAGCTCTGTGACGACTGCAATTCGCGGCTGGAAAAGAATCCCCTCCGCGTCCTCGACTGCAAGGAAGACGGCGAAAAGATGATGAAAATGGGCGTGCCTTTGATTACGGATAATCTCTGCGACGAATGTAAGGAACACTTCCACAAAGTCCAGGAATATCTGACGGCCATCGGCATTCCCTTTACCCTCGACCCGCGCCTCGTCCGCGGCCTCGACTATTACACCAATACGGCCTTTGAAATCATGTACGCTCCTCTGGGCGCACAGAGCACGGTCTGCGGCGGCGGCCGCTACGATGGCCTCATCGAAGAAGTAGGCGGTCCGTCGACGCCGGGCATCGGCTTTGCCATCGGCATGGAACGGTTGCTCCTGACCTTAAAGGAACAGGGCCTCATGCCGCCGATGGATGCCAAAAAGCCGGTATTCATCGTCGCCCTCGGCGATGCGGCGAAGACCAAGGCCTTCGAACTCCAGCAGGCTCTCCGCCAAAAAGGCTTCTATGCTGAAATCGACCTCTTGGGCCGCAGCATGAAAGGCCAGATGAAGTCGGCCAATAAGCTCAATGCCGATTACACGGTCATCATCGGTGACGATGAATTGGCCAACGGCGCCGCTATGGTCCGCGATATGGCCAGCAAAGAACAAGTCAGCGTTCCCCTTGATGGGATTGTTGCATATATGGAAACACACAAGAAGGGATGATTTACTCATGGATACAATGGAAGGTTTACACCGCTCCCACTACTGCGCTGAAGTAAGTGAAGCGGATAAGGGCAAAGAAGTCGTCTTAACCGGCTGGGTTGAACGCCGCCGCGACCACGGCGGATTGATTTTCATCGACCTCCGCGACCGCACGGGCATCGTACAGGTCGTCGCTTCCCCGGACTACGAACAGGCCTCTTTCGATAAGGCAGAACAGGTCCGCACGGAATACGTTCTCGTCGTCCGCGGCGTCGTCCGCATGCGTGACGCCGATACGGTCAACCCTAAGATGAAGACCGGTACGATCGAAATCCGCTGCGAAGAACTGCGCATCCTCAATTCGTCGAAGACGCCGCCGTTCTACATTGAAGACAACATCGACGTCGACGAAAAGATCCGCCTGAAATACCGCTACCTCGACCTTCGCCGTCCGGAAATGCAGAACAACCTCATCATGCGCCATAAAGTAAAGCATGCCATGCGTACCTTCTTGAACGGCCACGGCTTCATCGATATCGAAACGCCGGAACTGTGCAAGAGCACGCCGGAAGGGGCTCGCGACTACCTCGTACCGAGCCGCGTCAACGAAGGCAAGTTCTATGCACTGCCCCAGTCGCCCCAGATCTTCAAACAGCTGCTCATGATCTCCGGCATGGACCGTTACTACCAGATCGCCCGCTGCTTCCGCGACGAAGATTTGCGTGCCGACCGCCAGCCGGAATTCACCCAGCTCGACATGGAAATGTCCTTCATGGACCAGGAAGAAATCCTGACCCTCGTCGAAGAAATGGTACACTACATCTTTAAAGAAACCCTCGGCCACGACGTCAAGCTCCCGATTCACCGCATGACTTGGGACTACGCCATGGAAAACTACGGCTCCGACAAACCGGACCTGCGCTTTGACATGAAGTTCACCGATGTCACGGAACTCGTCAAAGACACGGACTTCAAAGTCTTCCGCAGCGTCATCGACAACGGCGGCCAGGTTAAAGCCATCAACGTCAAAGGCGACGCCGACATTCCCCGCCGCGAATTAGACGGCCTCGTCGAATACGTCAGCCACTACGGTGCTAAGGGTCTCGCTTGGATCGGCTTCCTTGAAGACGGCACCTTGAAATCGCAGATCAAGAAATTCTTCGGCGAAGACAAGCTCCTTGAAATCGGCAAGGCCTGCGGCGCTGAAAAAGGCGACTTGGTCCTCATGATTGCCGACAAACCGAAAGTCGTCGCAGCCGCCCTCGGCGAACTGCGTAAAGAAATGGCCCGCCGCATGAACCTCATCGACGAAAATGAATTCGCTTTCACGTGGGTCGTCGACTTCCCGATGTTTGAATACAGCGAAGAAGAAAAACGCTACGTCGCCATGCATCATCCGTTCACGGCCATGCGCGATGAAGATATGGATAAACTCGAAACCGACCCGGGTCACGTCTATGCTAAGGCCTATGACCTCGTCCTCAACGGCATCGAACTCGGCGGCGGCTCCCTCCGTATCTACCAGCCCGACGTCCAGCAGCGCGTCTTTAAAGCCATCGGCCTTACGCCGGAAGAAGCAGAACAGAAATTCGGCTTCCTCCTCCGGGCCTTCGAATACGGTGCACCGCCCCACGGCGGTTTGGCCTTCGGCTTGGACCGCATGATCATGCTCATGCTCAAACGCAAGTCCATCCGCGACGTCATCGCCTTCCCGAAGACCCAGAACGCCATCGACCCCATGAGCGAAGCTCCGTCGACGGTTGCCTTGAAACAGCTGCATGAACTTCATATTCAGGTAGAAGAAGACTTAGTCAGCAAATAAGTTTTTTACCATATAATCCAAGAGAAGCTGCCTTCGGGCGGCTTCTTTTTTTGTCTATAGATTGACAAGTATCAATATGAGGATTATACTGTTCATAGATTGATAACTATCAATATGAAAGGGAGAAGGGCATGGAAGAAAAAGAAGCGATTCGCACATTTAAAGCCTTAGGGGATGAAAAGCGACTGCGCATTTTGTCGCTATTGCGGCAGGGTGAACGCTGTGCCTGTGTCCTCTTGGAGGACTTGAACCTGTCTCAGCCGACGCTGTCACATCACATGAAGATTCTCTGTGATGCCAACCTCGTCACCGGCCGCAGAGAGGGGAAGTGGGTCTATTATTCCTTGAATGTTCACCAAGGGGATGTCCTGCAGCAGATGATCCGCAATTTGATGACGCCTTCTGGCGATACGGCTCCCGACGATGCCGGCCGCTGCTGCTGAAATGGCCGGCTTTCTTTTACCTGATATATTGATAAATGTAAATGTATAAATGAATTGAGGAGGTTTTACCATGAAGAAAATGGAAATTTTTGAACAAGCGATGTGTTGCCCGACCGGTCTCTGCGGCCCGTCCATCGATCCGGAATTGCTGCGTCTGTCGACGGTGTTGGACACGCTGAAGGGAAAGGGCATCGACGTCGGCCGCTATAACTTGTCGAACGACCCCTTGAAATTCGTCCAGACCAAGGCCGTTACCGATTTTCTCCAAGGACACGGGCCGGAAGACCTGCCTCTCATCCTCGTCGACGGCGCCGTTCAGTTTTCGGGCCGCTATCCGACGAATGAGGAATTTGCGTCCCTCATCGGATTTGATATCGATATTTTGAAAGACGCGGCTCAGGCCGCTCCGGACACGACCTGTGGCGACGCATCGCCTTGCTGCTGCGGGGAAGATACAGGCGATGCTTGCTGCGGGGATGATACGAGCAGCGATACGTCCTCCTGCGGCTGCGGTGACGGCAGTTCTTGCTGCTGAGGTGAAGCCTGATGAAATTATATGATCCCTTAGACGCCGTTCGCACTAAATACCTTTTTCTGACCGGAAAGGGCGGCGTCGGCAAGACGTCTGTGGCCTGTGCGACGGCCGTAGCCCTGGCCGATGCCGGCCACAAGGTCCTGCTCATCAGTACCGATCCGGCGTCGAACCTGCAGGACGTATTTTCCATGGAGCTGAGCGATAAGGCGACACCCATTCCGGAAGCGGCCAATCTGTCCGTTGCCAACTTAGACCCCATTCAGGCGGCAGCGGCGTATCGGGAAAGTGTCGTCGGCCCTTACCGCGGCCTCTTGCCGGAAGCGGCCCTGCGCAATATGGAAGAGCAGCTGTCCGGCTCGTGTACCGTCGAAATTGCCGCCTTCAATGAGTTTACTCACTTTCTCACCGACGAGGCCGTAAGCAGCCAATACGAGCACATCATCTTCGATACGGCACCGACCGGCCATACCCTGCGGATGCTGCAACTGCCGTCGGCGTGGAGCCAATTCATTCAAAAGAGTAAGCATGGCGCCTCCTGTTTGGGACAGTTGGCCGGCCTGGAATCGAAAAAAGAAGTATATAAACAGGCCGTTCGGACCTTGGCCGACGGAAAACAGACGACGATGATCCTCGTCGCCCGCCCGGACGTCCTGCCCTTAAAAGAAGCCGGCCGGGCCTCGCAGGAACTGGCAGCCCTGGGCATTGCCCGTCAGCTTGTCGTCATCAACGGCAAACTGGATGCCTGGGACGATGAGGTGACGAAAGGCTTATACGAAAAACAGGAGTCGGCCTTGCAATCCCTGCCGGAAACCCTTGAAGGACGGCCCTTCTTTGAAATCCCCCTGCGTTCTTATAACGTCACCGGCCTCGACCATGTGCGGGCCCTTTTAACGGGAGATCTGCCGGAAGGAATCTCATCTGCTGAGGCGATGAAACCGGTTAAAGCCTTGTCAGACGTCATCGATGACTTAGAAAAGCATGGCCGGAAGATCATCTTTACCATGGGTAAGGGCGGCGTCGGCAAGACGACGGCAGCGGCAGCTATCGCTATGGGCCTCGCCCGTCGAGGTCACAAGGTCCACTTGACGACGACCGACCCGGCAGCTCACGCTGCTGATATCGTCGGTCAGGCGGAGGGACTGACGGTCAGCCGTATCGATGAAGAGAAAGCCCTGCAGCAGTATCGGGACGCCGTCTTGGCCCAAGCCAAAGCCAACGGACTCAGTCAGGCTGACCTGGCCTACATCGAAGAAGACCTGCGCTCACCGTGTACTCAGGAAATTGCCGTCTTTCATGCCTTTGCCGACATCGTCGACCAAGGCGGAGAGCAAATCGTCGTCATCGATACGGCACCGACAGGTCATACCCTGCTCCTCCTCGAATCGACAGAAAACTACGATAAGGAAATTCGTCGGACCCGCGGTATAACGCCGCCGTCGGTGCAGCACTTACTGCCGCGCCTTAAAGGCGATGAAACGGAAGTGGTCATCGTTACCCTGCCGGAAGCGACGCCGGTCTACGAGGCCCTTCGCCTTGAAGGTGACCTAAAGCGGACGGAACTTCACTGCCGCTGGTGGGTCATCAACAAGGCTTTTTGCCGGGCGAAAACGACGAGTCCCTTGCTCCGCGCTAAGGCGGCTCATGAGATTCCGTGGATCAATACCGTCCATGACCACACAAAAGGGTTGACGGCCCTGATTCCCTGGCGGCCCGATGAGGTGCGCGGCCAAACGTTAGAAAAACTATAATCAAGCTGGCAGGCAGACGTTACAGCCCTTGTCAGCAGCGGAGGCATTGTCATGAGTCATGAACAGGCTGGAAGCATCAGCTTTTTCCAGCGATATTTAACGATTTGGGTATTCCTCTGCATGGTTGCCGGCGTCTTTATCGGTTACACCATGCCGGCCGTACCGGCTTTCTTGGATACCCTGCAGATCATGGGGATTTCCATTCCCATTGCCGTCTTGATTTGGATTATGATTTATCCGATGATGATGAGCGTCGATTTTAAACAGATACAGGCCATTGGCCGCGAGCCGAAAGGGCTCTTTGTCACCTGGGCGGCCAACTGGCTCATCAAGCCCTTTACGATGTACGCTATTTCCTATTTCTTTTTGTACATCGTCTTTGGCGCTTGGATTCCGGCTGATTTGGCTCAGGGCTATTTGGCCGGCGCCGTCCTTCTCGGAGCGGCACCGTGTACGGCCATGGTCTTTGTGTGGAGTGCCCTGGCTAAGGGAAATCCCGGCTATACGGTCGTTCAAGTTGCGACCAACGATTTGATCGTCCTCCTGGCTTTCGTGCCTATTGTCAAATTCCTCTTAGGCGTATCGCAGGTTATCGTTCCCTATGGAGTCCTCTTTATGAGCGTCTTCCTCTTCGTCGTCATTCCCTTGGCCGGGGGCATTGCGACTCGGGTCTTGGTCGTCAAGGAGAAGGGCATTGAGTATTTTGAACAGACCTTCATCCATAAATTCGATTCCGTGACGACATGGGGACTGCTCTTGACCTTAGTCATCATCTTCAGCTCCCAGGCCCAGGTCATCTTGTCGAATCCCATCCACATCCTGCTCATCGCCGTACCCCTTACGCTGCAGACCTTCTTTATTTTCTTCATCGCCTACGGTGCCTGCCGCCTGCTGAAACTGCCCTTCGACATTGCGGCACCGGCAGGCTTCATCGGAGCATCCAACTTCTTTGAACTGTCCGTAGCCGTGGCCATTGCCCTCTTTGGCGTGACCAGTCCGGCAGCCCTGGCGACGACGGTCGGTGTCTTGACCGAAGTGCCGATTATGCTGACCTTGGTCCGCATCGCTATGGCGACTAAGTAAATCGAATATGAACCACATAAAAAAAGACGCTATGAATTTTTTCATAGCGTCCTTTTTCTTGCCTATGCTGTATGTTAAGGGGAGGAGGAGTTACTTGCCTTCGTAATAGTAGCGGGTCCACATGACGACTTCCGAAAGAGACGGGTGGGGCGTCATGGTTTCGCTGAAGGTGTAGACCGATTTCGGCGTCAGGGTCCGCGTCAAGGGCAGGGCCCGCAGTTTCTTGGCCGTTTCCGAAGCGATGTCTTCGTGGACGGGCTGGATGGTGTGTTCGCCGCTCATGAGGTTGTTGATGAAAGGCTGAATGAGGATCGAGGCTTCCGGGCCTACGATGTGGGCGCCGAGGATGAATTTCGTCTTTTTGTCGACGACTAATTTTACGAAGCCGTCGTCGTCCTGACCCGGTTCAAAGCCCATGGCGTAGCCCTTGGCCGAAGCCGAGTAGTGGTTGATGGCCGTTTCGACGTCGTAGCCCTTCTTTTTGGCATTTTCTTCGCTCAGGCCGACTTGGGCCACTTCGGGATAGGTGTAGGTGACGGCCGGGATGATGTCGTAGCTTGCCCAGCGCCAGTTTTCCGGTTCATTGCCCGAGAAGAGGTTGTGGGCGATGATTTCAGCTTCGTAGTTGGCTTTATGGCGGAAGGGGGCCATGCCGTTGATGTCGCCGAGAGCCCAGATGCCGTCGGCCGTCGTTTCTAAGAATTCATTGGTTTCGATGTAGCCGCGTTTATCGAGGCGGACGTCGGTGTTTTCGAGGTGGAGGAGATCCGTCGTCGGCTTGATACCGGGGGCTACCAAGATTTCTTCGGCAGCCACTTCGGCTTCTTCACCGCTGTCGATGTCGCGGATGGTGAGGACTTTGAGGCCGTCGCGCAGGCTGACGCTCAGCGTGTCCTGTTTGAGGCGGACGTCCATGCCGTAGCGGCGGAACTGTTTGAGGATGAATTCAGAAATGGCTTCATCTTCTTTTGGCAAGAGGCGAGCATTGTGCTGGACGATGGTGATTTTCGTGCCGGCTGCGTCAAAGACGTGGGCGAATTCACAGCCGATGGGGCCGCCGCCGATGATGATCAGGCTCTTATAAGGCTTCTTGGGGAAGGATTCGCCGAAGAAAGATTCCGACGTCAAGTAGCCGACGTCTTCGAGACCTTGAATGCGGGGAATGTTGGTCCGGCCGCCGGTGGCGATGAAAATCTTGTCGCCCTGAATTTTTGCGTCCGTGCTGTCATTTAAGGTGACGTCGAGGGTATGGTTGTCGACGAAGGCTGCCGTGCCGTTATACGTATCGACGTTGGGGAACTTATCGTAGTAGCCCTGGATGGATTTACTTTCATCAATTTTTTCCCACAGCCGTTTTGCTAAAATATCCCAGTCCAGGCGGGCATTGTCGGCAAAGACGCCGATGCGGCCGCCTTCGCGGATTTCACGGATGCGGCTGGCTGCCGTGACCATGACCTTGGTGGGAATGCAGCCGCGGTTCAAGCAGGTACCGCCAAAACTGCCCCGTTCAACGATGGCAACGGACAGCCCTTGGGTAATGGCGGCGTCGGCAATGATGTTGGCCGACCCGGTCCCAATGAGGATGACATCATATTTTTTCATAAGCAAGACTCCTTTACTGTTCAGCTTCATAATTCACATTTAAATACAACCTTTTTCGTATAGTATAAGCGAAAGGGGGCGGTTTGACAAGACTCGGATCGGCGGCCTCGGTATATCTATTGTAAAAATCAGCCCCTTGTGTAAAACAAAAAGTAATGGCATAATAGATGAATACAAGGATATTCATTTGTGCCGCAAAGGGCAGGTCACCCAAAGATTCCCTCATAATTACTTTACACAACTGGCCGGGTATAGTATAATACTAATGTCGTACGGGTGCTCGGTGTCTCGATGACTCCGACGATCACTTAGCACTTTGCGAATAGTCTTAATTTTTTACACATGGAGGAAAGATACAATGTTAAGCGTAGAAGAAAAAAAAGCAATCGTAGCTGAATTTGGTGCCAATGAAAACGATACGGGTTCTCCGGAAGTACAGATCGCGCTGCTCACCAACCGCATCACTTATTTGACGGAACATCTCCGCAGCCACAAGAAGGACCATGCGTCCCGCCGCGGCTTGTTGAAACTCGTCGGCCAGCGCCGTAATTTGCTCGGTTACTTGCAGAAACACGACCTCGATCGTTATCGTGCAATTCTCGAAAAATTGAACTTGCGTAAATAATTTCGCATACTGTAGGGCTGATGTGACTGCATCGGCCCTTTTTTCAAAACACAGGTTGGTAGGTTGTAGTTTGGGCGAATCGCCGATTTTTCCAAACTAGTGCCTATCACCTGTCAGATTCAAGGAGGTAACAATGGAAGAACAGAAATTCCAAATGGATTTCGCCGGCCGCCCGCTGGTAATTGAAGTCGGTAAACTCGCTAAGCAGGCCAGCGGTGCCGCACTGGTACGGTATGGTGACACCGCCGTTTTCGTAACGGCAACGGGATCGAAGGAAGCCCGTGAAGATGCAGACTTTTTCCCGCTCACCGTCGATTATGAAGAAAAGATGTATTCTGTCGGTAAAATCCCCGGCGGCTTTATCAAACGCGAAGGGAAACCGCCTGAATCGGCAACGCTTTTCGCTCGTCTCATCGACCGCCCGATCCGTCCGCTCTTCCCGAAAACGTATCGTCATGACGTCCACGTCGTGGCTTATGATTTTTGCGTAGATCACGACAATGCCCCGGAAATCGCCGCCATGATCGGTGCGTCCGTTTCCCTGTGCATGTCTCACATTCCCTTTGCCGGCCCGATCGCCGGTGTCCGCGTCGGCCGCGTAGACGGCCAGTTCGTCATTAATCCGACGGTCGCTCAGAGCGAACAGAGCGACATGGACATCGTCGTCGCCGGTACGAAAGACGCCATCCTGATGGTTGAAGGCGGCGCCAAAGAAATTCCGGAAGAACAGATCCTCGACGCCATCATGGTCGCCCATGAAGAAATCAAGAAAGTCGTCGAATTCCAGCTTTCCTTCTTGGACAGCATTTCTGTACCGAAACAGGAATTCGTTGAAAAAGAACCGCCGGCAGACATCGTCGAAGCCGTTCACGCTTATGGCGAAGAAGCCATGAAGACGGCTATCTTCACGGCCGATAAGATCGAACGGGAAGAAAAGATGAATACCGTCGAAGCCGACATCTATGAACACTTTGCCGACATCTATCCGGATAATGCCGACGACGTAGCCGACATTACCCAGAAGATGATCAAGGAAATCGTCCGCCACATGATCGCCGTCGATAAGATTCGTCCTGACGGCCGCCGCGTCGACGAAGTCCGTCCGGTCAGCTGCGAAGTCGGCCTCTTTGCCCGCACCCACGGCACGGGCCTCTTTACCCGCGGCCAGACGCAGATCATGAGCTTCTGCACCTTGGCTCCGTTGTCGGAAAGCCAGCACATTGACGGCGTCGGCCTGGAAACGGACCGCCGCTACATGCACCACTATAATTTCCCGTCCTTCTGCGTCGGCGAAACGAAGTCGTCCCGCGGTCCCGGCCGTCGTGAAATCGGTCACGGCAAATTGGCTGAACGGGCCTTGACCCAGGTCATGCCGAGCGAAGAAGAATTCCCCTACGCTATCCGCGTCGTATCGGAAGTCCTCGAATCGAACGGTTCGAGCTCCATGGGCAGCGTTTGCGGCAGCACCTTGTCCTTGATGGATGCCGGTGTGCCCATTAAGGCTCCTGTAGCCGGCGTCGCCATGGGTCTCGTTACCAAGGGCGAAGACTTCACGATCCTCACCGACATTCAGGGCATGGAAGATGCTCTCGGCGATATGGACTTTAAAGTTGCCGGTACGATGAAGGGCGTTACGGCCATTCAGATGGATATCAAGATCAAAGGCCTCAGCCGTGAAATCCTCGACCAGGCTTTGAAACAGGCTCACGAAGGCCGTCTCCACATCATGAGCAAGATGCTCCAGGCCATCGCTGAACCGCGGAAAGAGCTGTCTCCGTACGCTCCGCGCATCATTTCCATCCACATCAACCCCGATAAGATCCGCGACGTCATCGGGCCGGGCGGCAAGATGATCAAGCAGATCACCGAAGAAACGGGTGCTAAAATCGATATCGACGATTCGGGCTTAGTCTACATCGCAGCCGTCGACGGCGAAAGCGGTGACAAGGCGAAAGCTTGGATCGAAAAATTGACGGAAGACGTAGAAGTCGGCAAGACTTACGTCGGCAAAGTCACGCGCCTCATGAACTTCGGCGCCTTCGTCGAAGTCCTGCCCGGGAAAGAAGGCTTGGTCCACATTTCCCAGCTGGCTATGGAACGCGTTGAAAAAGTCGAAGACGTGGTCAACGTCGGCGATGAAATCATGGTCAAGTGCGTCGAAATCGACAGCCAGGGCCGTGTCAACCTGTCCCGTAAAGCCCTACTCGGCGGCGGTGATGAAGCTCCGTCCCATCGGAGTCGCGGTCCTCGCGGCGGTCACAGCGGCAATCGCGACCGCCAGAAACGGTAGGGCGCGATGACGGGCAGAGGTTTTGAAATCGTCACGGCCTATAAAGACCGTGACATCCACCTTCCTATTCGCAAGACGGCCAAGAGTGCCGGCTACGATTTGGAAGCCGCTGAAACGACGGTACTGGCGCCTCATGCCGTGACCGTCGTCCCGACGGGCCTCAAGGCTTTTATGGAAGGCGATGAATACTTGTCCATTTTCATCCGCTCCAGCCTGGCCTTTAAAAAAGGCCTCATGCTGGCCAACAGCACGGGCATCGTCGACAGCGACTATTACAATAATGAAGACAATGAAGGCCATATTATGATCGCCTACTACAATACGAATGATGTGGCCTATACGATTGAAAAAGGCGACCGCATCGGCCAGGGCATCTTCATGAAGTACCTGACCGTTAACGATGACGCTGCCGGCGGTCTGCGCACGGGCGGCATCGGAAGCACCGGCGTCTAGCTTTTCTCATGGGAACAACAGTCGGCAGGGGAGACTCTGCCGGTCTGTTGCGATAGATGAATACAGACTATTATATATTTTTGATTAAGGAGGCTTAATATGAAAATGTATGATGTAATCGTAATTGGTTTTGGGAAAGCCGGTAAAACCTTAGCCGGACAATTAGGAAAACAGGGCAAGAAAGTAGCCTTGATTGAAAAAGACAACGGCATGTACGGCGGTACTTGCATCAACGTCGGCTGCATTCCGTCCAAACGCCTCATTACCGAAGCGGCAACGGCTCCGACGTCTGATTTCGCTTCTAAAGCAGCATATTATAAAAAAGCTATTGAAGGCAAACGCGAATTGACGGGTGCCTTGAACAAAGCGAACTACAATAAACTGATCCAGGCCGGCGTCGAAGTCATCGACGGCATGGCATCCTTCGTCGATGCAACGCACGTCGAAGTCAAGACGAAAGACGGCGTCCTTCAGCTCGAAGGCAAACAGTTCGTCATCAACACCGGCGCTACGTCGGTCATCCCGGGCATCCCCGGCGTCAAGGACAGCAATAAAGTCTACACGTCGGAATCGATGATGGATTTGGATGAACTCCCGGCCAAACTGACCATCGTCGGCGGCGGCTACATCGGCTTGGAATTTGCCGCCATGTATGCCAACTTCGGCAGTAAGGTCACGGTCGTACAGGATATCGATGCCTTCCTGCCTCGCGAAGACAAGGACATTGCCGACAACATCCGCTCCGTCCTCGAAGCCAAGGGCATTGAAATCGTAACCGGTGCCAAGACGACGAAAATCGACGGCGCAACCCTGTACTACACCGTCGGCGATACGGATACGGTCTTGGAAGGCGACGCCATCTTGATGGCAACGGGCCGCCGTCCGAATACGGATGGTCTCGAAGCTGAAAAAGCCGGCATTGCCCTCTCCGACAGAGGCGCTGTCGTTACCGACGAACACCTCAGGACCAACGTTCCCAACATCTGGGCTGCCGGTGACGTCTGCGGCAATCTCCAGTTCACCTACATTTCCCTCGACGACAGCCGTATCATCATGTCTGACATGAGCGGCAAGGGCGACCGGACGACGCAGAACCGCGGTGCTTTCTCGTACTCGGTCTTCATCGATCCGCCCTTCTCTCGCGTCGGCCTCAGCGAAAGCGAAGCCAAGGCTAAGAACATCGAATACCGGGTCATGAACCTGCCGGCTGCAGCCATTCCCAAGGCCAAAGTCCTGCGCAAACCGGAAGGCGTCCTCAAAGCCCTCGTCGGTGCGGACGATCAGATCCTCGGCGTTCAGCTCTTCTGCGCCGAATCCCATGAAATGATCAATCTCGTCAAGATGGCTATGGACAACAACTTGAAATACCAGGTCCTGCGCGACTTCATCTATACCCATCCGACGATGTCGGAAAGCTTGAACGATCTGTTCGCTTTCTAAGTTTATAAGATAACCACACTCAGACAGCGGCAGCCTCCGGACCGTTCCGGGGACGCCGAGCCGTTTTGCCTATAAGAATACAGCCTGCGGCTTGCTGTCGGCGTTGGAATAGAAAGCTTCTCGGGTTCGCAGCAGCGGAGTTCGGGAAGCTTTTTTTTGAAAGGATGATACTATGAGTATTAGTAAGGAAACCCTCGTTTCCCGTAAAGAAATTATGAAAGGACGGGTGCTCCACGTAACGGTGGACACCGTGTCCATTGACGACGGTCAGGGCGGGGAAAAGAAGACGGCCACCCGCGAAGCCGTTTGGCATTTCGGGGCCTGCGCTATTTTGCCCCTTACAGATGACGGCAAGATCATTCTCGTCCGCCAGTATCGCTATGCCGCAGCGGTCGCCATGCTGGAAGTGCCGGCCGGGAAAATCGAACACGACGGCGAATCGCCGGACTACTGCGCCGCCCGGGAACTGGAAGAAGAAGCGGGCGTGACGGCCAAAGAAATCTTGCCCATGGGCTACGTCTATACGTCGCCCGGTTTCTGCAACGAACGGATTTATCTCTATTTAGCCAGAGGTCTTGAAAAGGGCAAACAGCATCTCGACGACGATGAATTCATGAACGTCGAATACTATACGCCCCAGGAAGTGGAAGCCCTCATCGATAAGAATGAAATCACCGATGCCAAGACCATTGCCGCTTTTGCCAAGGCCCGCAAGTATTTGCCGGGATTATAGAAAGGGGAAGCCTATGAAATTCAATCGCATCATCGTCATCGTTACCGACAGTGTCGGCGCCGGCGGAGCACCCGATGCCGAACGCTTCGGCGATAAAGGAGCCGATACGTACGGCCATATCGACGCTAACGTTCCTTTGAGCCTGCCCAATCTGCGCCGCATGGGCTTAGGAAAGGTCGCTAATATCCATCATGAAGATACGGATGTCGTCGGCTCTTACGGCCTCATGGAGGAAATTTCCATGGGCAAGGATACGACCAGCGGCCACTGGGAATTTATGGGAAACCCCGTTGAAAATCCCTTCCCGACCTTCGATAACGCCTTCCCGCAGGATCTCCTCGACGCCTTTACGGAAAAGACGGGTTACGGCTACATCGGCAATGAAATCGCTTCGGGTACGGAAATCATCGCCCGCCTCGGCGCCGAACACTTCAAGACGGGGAAGCCCATCGTCTATACGTCGGCCGACAGCGTCTTTCAAATCGCCGCTCACAACGACGTCATTCCTTTAGAAGAATTGTACCGCATCTGCGACATTACGCGCCGCGAAGTCTGCGTCGGCCCTTATGAAGTCGGCCGGATCATTGCCCGTCCCTTCGTCGGGGAACAGGGGAACTTTGTCCGCACCGGCGACCGCCGCGACTACAGCCGTCTGCCGAAGCGGAAAATGGTCTTTTCCTACTTGTCGGAAGCAGGCTTCTCCGTCGTCGGTGTCGGGAAAATCGGCGACATCTACGCCCATATCGGCCTTACCGAATCGTATCACACGGCCAACAACCATGAAGACATGGTGGCTCTGCGGGAACAACTGGCCGCCCATCGCAGCGATAAAGGCCTCCTCATGGCCAACTTCGTCGACTTCGACAGCATGTACGGTCACCGCCGCGACGTCAAAGGCTATGCCGAATGCCTGGAAAGCTTCGATACAGAATTGGGGCCCCTTATGGCAAAAATTCAAGATGACGAACTCCTGATCATTACGGCCGACCACGGCAACGATCCGACGTGGCACGGCACGGACCACACCCGCGAACGCGTCCCGGTTCTGGCCTACAGCCCGTCCCTTAACGACGCTGTCGACCTCGGCATTCGCAAGACCTATGCCGATTTGGGCATGACCATTATGGATAATTTCGGCCTGACGGGCCTTCAATTCGGAACCAGCTTTTTAACAGAACTGAGGTGATCCTATGTGGCCTATGGACTGCATCGCCCATAAACGGGACGGAAAGGTTTTGACCGATGAAGAAATTCGCCGCTTCATCGCCGATTACACGGCAGGCCGCATTGCCGACTATCAGGCAGCGGCCTGGCTCATGGCCATCTATCTTCAAGGCATGACCGACGAAGAGACGACGGAATTGACCCTGGCCATGGCAAAATCGGGCGACATCGTCAATCTGTCGTCCATTCCGGGCATCAAAGTCGATAAACACAGTACGGGCGGCATTGCCGACACGACGACCCTCATCGTCGCGCCCCTCGTCGCTGCCGCCGGCGTGCCTGTCGCCAAGATGAGCGGCCGGGGACTGGGCTTTACGGGCGGTACGGCCGATAAGCTGGAATCGATTCCCGGCTTTCAGGTCGTCCTGCCGGAAGAAAAGTTCTTAGAACAAGTGCGCCGCGTCGGCCTGTCCCTCATTACCCAGTCCGGCGAAATCGCAGCGGCTGACAAATTGCTCTATGCCCTGCGCGATGCGACGGCGACTGTCGAAAGTATCCCCCTCATTGCCAGCTCCATCATGAGCAAGAAAATCGCCTCCGGCGCCGATGCCATCGTCCTCGACGTCAAATACGGCGACGGAGCCTTTATGAAGACCCAAGAAAAGGCTCGTGAACTGGCCGAAATCATGGTCAGCATCGGCCGCCTGGCCGGCCGTCCGACGCGGGCCGTCATTACGTCCATGTCGGCTCCCTTGGGGACGGCTATCGGCAATTCTCTTGAAGTTGACGAAGCCGTCGAAGCCTTGTCCGGTAAGGGCGGCCGGCGCCTCATGGAAGTCGTCGAAGCCTTAGGGGCCCAGATGCTCATCGTCGGCCAAAAGGCAGCCGATGAAGGGCAGGGACGGGCTATGATCCGTGAACTGATTGCTTCCGGCAAGGGCCTTTCCAAGTTTAAAGAATTCATCAAGGCCCAAGGGGGAAGCACGTCGTGGATCGGTAAGCACCCGCTTACCAAGGCCGACCAGGTCTTTACGGCGGTCTGCACCGACGGCGGCTATATTACCCGCATCGACGGCCGAGCCCTCGGTGAAATCGCCATGGAAATGGGAGCCGGTCGGGCCCGGAAAGAAGACGCCATCGAGCCCATGGTCGGCATCCGTCTCTTTAAAGAGCTCTACGATCCGGTGCGGCCCGGCGAAGCCTTATTCACCTTATATGGAAAGAAAGAAGCCGATATGATGATCCTCGCCCAGCGCGTCGCCGACCATATCATCGTAACCGACGAACAGGCAGCCGTTCAGGAACCTGTCGTCAGTGACATCATCTTATAAACAGCAAGGCAGACACCCGTTGCTGCCTCTCTTTTCGGAGAGGGGCAGGGGGGCCTTTGCCAAGAAAGGAAGCTTATGAAAGAAACACGGCAAATCCCTGTGCAGAAGGGGAAAACCTATGAGCTGTCTATTGCCAGACTGGGAACGAGCGGCGAAGGCATTGGCCGCTATGAAGGCTTTACGGTCTTCGTGCCCTTGGCCATTCCCGGTGAAACGGTGCGGGCCCGGGTTACGCTGGTCAAGAAGACCTATGCGACGGCGGTCTTAGAAGAGATCCTGACCCCGTCACCGGATCGGGAAAAGCCGCCCTGTCCCGTCTACGAACGCTGCGGCGGCTGTCAGCTCCAGCACCTCAGTTATGACGGCGAACTGAAGGAAAAACGCCAGCAGGTAAAAGACGCCATCGAACGCATCGGTCATTTGCAGGGCGTCGACGTCCTGCCCGTCCTCGGCGCCAAGACGCCGTGGAACTACCGTAATAAGATGCAGTTTCCCGTAGCCGCTGCGGGCAAGCGAAACGTCGCCATCGGCTGTTTTGCGGCTGCCACGCACGAAGTCATCGACGTCGAAAACTGTGCCATTCAAAAAGAAGGCAATAACACCATCGCCGCCACCGTCCGCCAGTGGATGAAGGATTTCAAGATTCCCGCTTACGACGAAGACGCCCGGACGGGCATCGTCCGCCATATCATGGGCCGCGTCGGCGTCCACACGGGCGAAGTCATGGTCTGCCTGGTTACGGCGTCGGACATGGTTCCCCATATGAAAGATCTGGTCCAGTACCTGCGCCGCGACGTGCCGGGCCTCAAAAGCGTCGTTCAGAACGTCAACAAACGCCATACCAACGTCATCTTAGGCAATAAGACCAAGACCATCTACGGCAGCGGCACCATTCACGATTCCATCGGCTCCTTGACCTTCCATATCTCGGCCCAGTCCTTCTTCCAGGTCAATAGCGAACAGGCCCAGCGCCTCTACGAAACGGCCCTCGACTTTGCCGATTTGAAAGGCGGGGAAATCGTCGCCGACGTCTACTGCGGCACGGGAACGATCACCCTCTTTTTGGCCCAGAAGGCAAAACAAGTGTACGGCATCGAAATCGTCGACTCGGCCATCCGCGACGCCGTTCGCAATGCCAAGGACAATAAAATCGGCAACGCCCAATTCATCCTGGGCGACGCCATCTATAAACTGCCCGAACTCATTAAAAACGGCGTCCGTCCCGACGTCATCGTCTTAGACCCACCTCGTGCCGGCTGCGGCGAACCGGTCTTAAAAGCCATCGCCAACAGCAAACCAAAACGCGTCGTCTACGTCTCGTGCAATCCGGCAACCCTGGCTCGCGACCTGGCTTACCTTAAAGACCACGGCTACCATACAAAGAAAGTACAGCCCGTCGATATGTTCCCCAGGACCCATCACGTAGAAGCCGTGGCCCTTATTACAAGGGAAAAGTAAGGAGCGAGTGATTTAGCATCCTTCGGAATTTGAAAAGGGGAGAGCATCAGAAAAAATGGGCTTTCATACGGTGGAATCCGTTGAAAACAACGAGTGGAGTACCGAAGGTGTCCTTGTTGAAGAAATAAAAATGGAAATGGATTTATGAGTGCATAAGCGGATACATTCCCGTTTAATGTCACGAAACGAGGCTCTCAGTCACTATGGTGAAATAGATGACTGGGAGTCTTTTTATATACAAAATTTTCAGAAAATCTGCAGGGGAGGACTTGTCTTTTTGCTTGAAAATTATATCTGATTCGGGATTAGACCGCGATGATATACTGCTCGTTTGCAGAGGAGGCGGCAGCATGGATTTGCAAGAAGTAATCGAAACGAGTCGTCTGCGTCTCCTGCAACCAGCGAGACTGGCCCGCGACCTGGATCACCGAAAAGAACACGGCTGCCAGACACAAAAAGTACAGCCCGTCGATATGTTCCCTCGGACTCACCATGTTGAATACGTAGCCCTTATAACTTCATAACAGTAAAGAGCTAGCTGCACTTTCGTATGCAGCTAGCTCTTTATGCTTGACTTTTCTTTTTCGGCTCAAAAGACACTTTTAAAACCATGTTCATGCCGTCAGCCAGGCGCTGTAAGATCTTTAAAGAAGGATTTCGGCTGCCATTTTCAATTCGGCTGATTTCTGTTTGGGCAATACCTGTTTTCTCGGCTAATTCCTGTTGGGTAAGATGCTGAGCAATTCTTGTGTCCACGATAGCCCGGATGATATTCATTTCGGGTTCAACTTCCATATAAGCAGAAGCAAAAGCAGGGTCTTTCATCTGTTCTGCTTTAAAGTCTGTTAAGCGTTTCATGTTAATTCCTCCATTCGGCGAATGTAATCGGTTCGACGCTTTTGTGCCAGAGATATTTCTTTTGGTGGCGTTTTCTGTGTTTTTTTAGTAAAGCCGTTAGTAACGACGATTTTTCCTCCTACATAAAAGAAAAACAAGGCTCGTGTAATTCCTCCTATCTATATTGTATGAGATATAACTCATATACTCAAGTTTGTTTTCCAGAAAATTTAGGATGAAGCCTTGTCTTTTTCATAGCGATGAGGAGGGAATCACTTTAGGGCTATGCGCACCGTGGCTTGAACAAAGTGAAAGCCAGCGCCTTGAGACGCTGACTTTTAGCCATAAAGGATTACGCAACCCGTCGAGCTACCCGTTTTATGGGTGGAAGCGACTGTAATATGGTTGTGGGGAAATTTTAACCTCTCCGCGAAAAGTCTTCCCCCTCTAAGGTGAGGATGAAGGCCGGCCGGCGGCTTTACATAAGTAATTAAACCGGATAATTGCTCTGTAGATAGTTTTTTAGTATAATCAGTAGTATGATAACGAATTGATTATAATGCTGAATTGAAAAATAATGACCATTCAGTAGCATATAATGTACCTAAAGATGTGACATTTTGTGTTGTTTGGTATGTGGATACCTCTAGTCGGATATGGCCGATTCGAGATATCTGAGCATAAAAATTTCATTTGAAAGGAGATTCGTTATGAAGAAATTAGCAGCAGCAGTACTTTGTGGCCTTGCCATTACCGCAACAGCCGGTTTCAGTATGGTGGCTGAGGCAGCTCATGGAGACAAGGTAAATATTGCAGAGCCCTTCAAGGCTACGGTCCTTGTCGATGGTCTTGGTTCTCCCTGGGAAGTCCTTTGGGGACCGGACAATTCGTTGTGGGTAACGGAACGGCAGTCGAAATCGATTTCTAAGGTCGACCCCAAAACGGGTAAGCATACGGTATTGTATACCTTCAAGAATGCCGTGGCAGCTCCGCCTCATCAAGGGGTTCTGGGCCTTGCTCTGGATCCGCAGTTCCTTAAGGGAAATAACTATGTCTACACGGCCTATACCTATGAAGTCAATGGTGAAAAGCATGCCCGTATTGTCCGCATGACCTATGATCCTAAGACCGAGACGCTCCGTGATGAAACGGCTATCCTCGATAATCTGCCGGCAAGCGTTGACCATAACTCCGGTCGCCTGCGTTTTGGCCCCGACGGCAAGCTTTACTACACCATCGGTGACCAAGGGAATAATCAGGGATCCCGCGTAGCTAAGGAAATCCAGGCGCAGATGCTGCCGACGGCAGCGCAGGTTGCTGCTAACGATTACAGCCTCTATCCGGGGAAAATTTTGCGTCTCAATAAAGACGGCTCCATTCCCGCTGACAACCCCGTATTAAACGGTGTCCGCAGCCATGTATATGCCTATGGATTCCGCAATACGCAGGGCCTGGCCTTTGTAGGGGATAAGCTCTTTGCGACAGAGCACGGCCCGTCTACGGATGATGAGCTGAACCTCATTGAAAAAGGCGGCAACTATGGCTGGCCCTATGTTGCAGGCTATCGAGACAACGAATCCTATGTGTATGCCAACTATTCCAAGGCGCCCAAAGAATTACAGGAAAAATTCGATTCTAACTACATTCCGGCAGGCGTTCCGACTCAGAAGGAAACCGACTTTGATGCCCCGAATCTTAAAGATCCGCTCAAATCCTTTAATGTTGTCCGTAACGGCTATAATTTTGCTGATGAAACCTATGCACCCCTTTACTACATCGGCTGGCCGACCATCGCTCCTTCCAGCGTTGCCTACTATCCGGAAAACGGGAAAATTAAAGAGTGGCGGAATTCCCTGCTCATTACGACCCTTAAGAGTGGCGCCATCTATCGTGTGAAACTCGATGGCAAGAGCGAGCAGGTCCAGGGCGATGTAGAAAAAATGTTCAAGACCAATAACCGGTACCGCAATGTCCTCGTAAGCCCGGATACGACAAAAATCTACGTGGCTACAGATAACGGCGGCAATGCTATGGGTAAAGACGGCAAGCCCATTACCGAAATGGACAATAAGGGCGCCATCATCGTCATCGAATATACGGGAGATAAGAAGGACAAATAAAGAAACGAATTCCCGTCAGAAATTTTATCTCACACTCTCTTCAAAAATGAGACATACATGAATCTATGAGAAAGGGCTCATCGTCATAACGACGGTGGCCCTTTTTCCTTGAAATTTATAGAGGATTCGGGAGAGGGCCGCGATGATCTGCCGCTTTTAGGATACGAGGCCGGCTGGTAAGAGATGACAACGTGAATCGCAGTAGCACGATGAGTCACAGTCACTATCGGGAATTTTTAACCTTCCCGAAATCGAGAAGGCAAAAGAAGTGGTAAGAAATATCATGCTTTAGAACGGCAGCTTCATGGGAACGAATGGACGACGGAAGAAGACGCCCTGGCCTTTTTGACCGATGCTGACCTCGTCGGGCGCCAAATTATGGACAAAGAAGGAAGATGTCCCAGTGACGATCAAGCCATCCTGCCGGCAAAAATCGGGGAGTGCGTCTGGTGGCTGGCGGTCCTCTCAGAAAGAAGCGGCATCGACTTTTCAGACGCTGTTGAAGATTTTCTAAAGACGCGGTTAGAAGATTTATCGAAAGATTGAACAAAGAGATTGTATGAGAAAAGCCGGTACAGGCATCTGTTTGGGATGTGTTGTATCGGCTTTTTGTTGTATTCAGATCTATAAAGATGAACTTACTCAAGTCTTTCCGTTCTTTATATGGAAAGAATAAGGGCGTAATAAGGCGATTTGCCAATCAAATGAAATCCTGTTAAATGGCTTTGTAATGCGGTTTATGCGGCTTTTGAAAGAATCTTTTTCGACGAGGTGTAACGCGTTACAGAAAGAGAAGATAAGAAGAGATAAGAAAAGAAGGAGATAAGAAGAGACAAGATACAAGACAAGAATAAAAATAGACAAGATGAAGAGATGATGAGAGCGGCATAAGAGGGACATTATATTTTTTTTATTTTATAAATTTTTGCACACCTGATTTTGATTCAGGAAAGAGGGGAAATCGGGATAGGAATTTCTCTTGTCCGAATCGATGAGGGTGGTTTATTTTTGGCCAAAACGTATATTTAGAGTGAACAAATGTATTAATTTACGATTTTTTGAAAGTTCAGAAAACGTTAAGTATTTGAATGCTAGCCTTATCATTCAGAATGCATTGAGTCAGAAATGGATATAATCAACTGAAATAAGTAAAAATACGAAAAATGAAAATGAGAAAATGGTGACTTTTTGGAAAAAGTTTGAAAAAAACTTTAGACGATTTGCCTTTTTTTTGTCTTACTATAATAGAGGGGGAATTTCTAAAGAGCCCTTCTAAGATGAAATAGAGCTGCCGGAAATGAAAGGGCCTGATGGCAGAAAAGGCAGGTTTGGAACGGGGGAAGACGTTGTCTGATTTTTTGCTGAAATTGTATGTGTGAAATGGACGAATGTATTAATTTGAAAATTTTTAAAAGTTCAGAAAACTTTAGGTATTTCGTGGATAACACTTGATAGTCAAGAATAAAGTAGTGATAAAACAAACTTTATCCTTGAAATACGCTGATTTTTCAAGAAAAGATAAAACGAAAAACGACATTTTGGCGAAAAATTGTGACGCATTTCGATTTATTTTTCTCTTATGTATATAGAGGGGTAATTTCAAAAGACACTCCCCAATATGAAAAAAAGAGGTGCTGGCAATGAAAAAATTACAATGGCTGAAAACGAAAGTAGGACTCTTTTTAGATCCCCGTATCCTTTATTTGATGAATCTTCCTAACGGTGATTCGTACATCGTCTTATGGTTCTTCTTAAAGGATATGGCCGGGATGGTCAACGACGACGGTAAGATTTACGTGTCGGAGACCGAGCCCCTTACGACGCAGCTCATTGCCAAGAGCCTGCACCGCCGCCAGCCGTTTATTGAAAACGGACTACGGGCACTCGAACAAGTCGACCTCATCGAACGCGACGAAACGGGTGTGATCCGGATCCTTATCTGGGATGAGCTGCAAAGCTTTCACCGCGACGAGAGGCGACGGGAGCAGACTAATGAACGGGTTCGCCGCTATCGGGAGCGGCAGCGCCTGGTTCAAGAGGAAGAAACTCAACCAGAAGGCCTTCCGAAAGACAGTCTCATCATCGAAACTTCCGGTGAAACGCTCATCGAGGCTTTCGGCCAAGATTCCATCGAGTCTTGTCAAGAGAAAGCTTTGGCCCTGCCCATCGATGAGCTCGTCGAAGAAGCTGTCATAGCCGAAAAGGCGGATGACATGCCGCAGGAAGAGATCCCTGATACTGATGAAAGGGAAGAGCCTCAAAGAGAACCAAAAGCCCTTACAGGCGAAGCTGTGACGACGCTCAAGGCCGTGACAGGCTACGCCTCGGTCCAAACGTATCAGAATCTCTTTGGGCCCATGCAGGGCGATTTTGCCCATCGATTGATCACCTTGGAAAACCTGTGGGGCAGCGAGCCCACTTGTATGGCCATTGAGATGGCTCACGAAAACAAGGTCAATAATATCAACTACATCGCCGCCATTTTGAAGAACAGCAACGGACGACCCATGCGCGGCAAACGAAAAGAAGATAAGTATAATGGCTATCCCAACTTTGAGGCCTATATTGACGGCGTGCTGCGGGGCGAACCGGAATACAAACCCCATCTTCATCGAGACGATGAAAGAAAATCGGGACTCCGGCATGTCAGCGACGCCGGCAAAGGTCTTCTCTGATCGAATCATGGAAGTCGGCGCTTTTTCTGATCATGACTGACTTTTCGCATCGGACGTCGTTTCTGAAACCTGAAAATGGCCGTGATTCCCATAGACATCGAAAGTCCAAGTGACGGTTGATACCCTCGGAAGATGATCCTCGTCGCCGAAATGAAAAAAATTCTCCCCAAAAGACTTGACAGGTAGTTACTACCGGTTGATATCCTTGGTTCATGAAGAGCGGTAAGTTCTTCTGAACTCTTCTGAACTCTTCTGAATGAGAGGAGATTGTATGAAAATAGGTATAAAGAAAAAGATGTTTATGACCGCCTTGATGGGAGGATTGATGATGATAGGAATGAATGGAAATACGGCAGCTGCCGCTTCGCCGAATGGGAATCCCTTCGGCCTCGTTTACGGCAAGGCCACTGAAAAGAATGAACCGGGCAAGGTGAATATTCGCCCTGTAGAATATGAAGTGGATGGTATCAAAGTGGCGGCCAACCTCTATTTGCCGGCTGATTACGACGAAAAGAGCGATAAGAAGTATGCCGCTATCACTGTCGCTCATCCCAACGGCGGCAGTAAGGAACAGGTAGCCGGCCTGTACGCCCAGCGTCTGGCAGAACTGGGCTATATTACCGTGGCTGCTGATGCTCGTTATCAGGGGGCCAGCGGCGGGACACCGCGCCTTCGCGATTATCCGTCGAACCGAATTGAAGATGTGAGCGGCATGGTCGATTATCTTTCTACGCTGAATAAAGTCGATCGAGCTCGCATTGCCGCCCTCGGTATCTGCGGCGGCGGTGGTTATACGCTGGCAGCGGCCCAGACGGATAAGCGCATCAAGGCCGTAGCCGTCCTGTCGATGTTTAACTCCGGCCGGGTGCGCCGTAATGGCTTCCATGATGCCGATATCGCAGGCATTCCGGCTCGCCTTCAAAAAGCGGCTGATGCCCGGGAAAAAGAACTTTCCGGCGATATCGTCTATGAAGGCTTCCTACCGCCCAATGCTACCGACGACGATCTTCGGGCCAAGATGGCAGAACTCCCGGAAAACACCCTCTATCGTGACGGCATCGAATACTATGGCCTGACCCATCGCCATCCCAATGCGACGGGCAGCTACACGACGGAATCGCTCATGAAACTCATGGCCTTTGACGTCGAAGACCGGATGGATCTCATCGATCAGCCGCTGTTGATGATGGCCGGCGACAAGGCCGACACCCTCTACATGACGGAAGATGCCTTTGCCAAAGCCAGCGGAACGACCGATAAGGAATTGTTCCTCATCAAAGGCGCCAGCCACATTCGGACCTATTGGGTGCCGGAATATGTTGATGAAGCCGTGAACAAACTGGCTGAATTCTACGGGAAGCATTTGTAAGAGAAGCGTCTGGACTTTAAGCGAGTCCAAATAGGTACGGAAAGCCCGGCCGGTATCGGCTTAGGGCTTTTCCCTGCCTTCTATTATGGCGACGGAACCCTTTTGTCCGTCGGCGTTCTGACCGGGATGCCGCGCGGGAATGGGGTCATCCTGTTTGTCCGATGGATGGGGCCGCAGATTGTTTGGTAAATGATGGAAGAAGGAGGTGATGGAAAGATGAAGGAAGAAACGTTTTCGTTGAATTCAAAAATCAGTGATGTGATCCGGGACGAGGCCTTTTCCAGCTTCGGCCGTCTGCTGTTTCCCGTCGATCTGGCGTTATCGCCTCAGATGACGTTGAAGGATTTGGGAAAAGCCCTTCTTTGGTACAGCTATATAAGACCGGAGCGGACGGTGAGCCTCGTCAATGAGCTTAAATCGAGGGCCCTTGCCGGTGAGCGAATCTTTTATGATATCTACAGTCCGGCAGAAAAGGCTGCCGATCCGAGAAAGAAGGACACGGGGTTATTTTTCTTCCGCGGTAAGCCTCAGGGCAAGACGGCCATTCTCAGTGCCGGCGGCGGTTTTGTCTATGTCGGTGCCATGCACGACAGTTTTCCCCATGCCCAGGAGCTTGCCAAGCGAGGTTACAACGCCTTTGCCATCATTTATCGCGTCGGCGCCCGCGAAGCCTGTGAAGATTTGTCCCGGGCCATCGCCTTTATTCATGACCATGCAGGAGAACTTGACGTCGATATCCGCGATTATTCCCTCTGGGGCGGTTCAGCAGGCGCCCGGATGGCAGCCTGGGTCGGTACCTATGGGACGGGGGCCTTTGGTGAAAGGCCATATCCTCAGCCGGCGGCGGTCATCATGGAGTACACCGGCCTGTCCGACGTCACCGGAAAGGAACCGCCTACGTATAACTGCGTAGGGACGGCCGACGGCATTGCCTGGTATGGCACCATGAAACGGCGAATCGAAGGCATCCGGGCCAATGGAACCGATGCCGACATCGAGATTTTCCCGGGGCTACCCCATGGCTTTGGCCTCGGTGAAGGGACGGTGGCCGAAGGTTGGCTGGATCGAGCCGTCCGCTTTTGGCAACGGCAGATGAAAGATTGAAACAGATATTTATGATGAACGTTGAATGGCACAGCTCATGCTGGCCGGAAAGGAAGATACAATGAACATTTTATTTATAAACGGAAGTCCCAATAAAAATGGCAATACGGCAAAAGTCACCGCTGAACTCCTTAAAAATCAGACCTATGAAACGCTGAATCTCGTCGATTACCGAATCAATGCGTATGGACAGGACCTGCCCGGCGACCAGTTGGACGCCGTTCTCGGAAAGATTGAAAAGGCCGATGTCCTCGTCATCGGTTCGCCGGTGTACTGGCACAATATCTGCGGCTCTGTACGAAATGTACTGGACCGGTTTTACGGGAAGGTTTCCCAAGGAAGCTTATCCGGGAAAAAACTCTTTTTCGTCTTCCAGGGAGCTGCGCCGGAAACGTGGATGCTGGACGCCGGCGAGTTTACCATGAAACGCTTTGCCGCCTTATACGGCCTGACCTATATGGGCATGGCCAAAAACGCTAAAGAAGCGGGGGCCCTGGCTGCTTCCTTATAAGCGCGAAGGTAGCATGGCGGATATTTTTACCTGAGAGATCGGGATGAGTGAGACTATTTTTTTAAAAGAGGTGAGACGTAGGGTAAGATGGATTTTGCTTTTTATGATGATGTTGTCTCTGCTGCCGGTTACGAGTATTGATGCAGCTGAACCGCACAAGATGCCGTTTTCGGTGGGCGTCGTCCATTGGCATGGAGCGGCCCCAAACAGCACCTTTGCCCATATCGCCATCAGCCCATACGATAACCATGATGTGACCTGGTACGATTTCCCCGATGGAGAATACGCCTCCTTTCAGGCCGCTTCCTCGGCGATGGCTGAAGAAAGCAGCGTATTTCCATAAACGTATTTTTCGATAATAAAAAATGAAACATAGCGACATGGCTCTGTGATTTCGGTCCAGGCCTGTTGCTATGTCTTTTTTTATGGGGAAAAGGTGGTGCAAATCTCTAATCGTATTCAATCCGGCGTATGACTGCATCATAGCCAAGCCTTTCACTGGCGGTGTCAAAAAGTATTTTTGATATTCGACAAAGAATTTCAAAAGTATGGTATAATATAAACATATTTCATAGGTTTTATGCCATTCCGCCCCGGTATGATGAAATAGCGGCCTTTGAGGATTTTTGAAAACACATTTCAGCGAAAAATCAGAAAAAAGCCGAAAAATAAAATCCGCCCCGCAAACGCTATTTTCGATGGCCTAGTTAAGCCATTGGTAAGGGGGGCTGTGAAGAACCATAATCCCTGTAAGGGGACGGAAACAATCTTTAAGCTCTTCCCTATTCAAATCAATCTCTTGGTGCAGTGAAGAACCATAATCCCCGTAAGGGGACGGAAACGTCATATTCCATGACCGTAAGATATCTTCATACCAGGTGAAGAACCATAATCCCAGCAAGGGGACGGAAACTGCTTGAAAACGCTCCTGTAACGTTTTCCCATACGACGTTGTGAAGAACCATAATCCCCGTAAGGGGACGGAAACACACCGACAACATATATGCTTCAATCCGCTCACCCCTCATGGAGGTTAAGACTCACAAACCCTGGATTTAATTAGACTCCTTTTTTTTAGAAAAAAGAGTTTATCAATAGGGGGACGGTATGCTGCTCTAGGTGTAAAATGAAAATTGCATGAGAAAAGCCGATACAGGCATCTGTCGTGATGTCTGTACCGGCTTTTTGTAGGTGTGGGGGTATTTTGTTGAGACAAGGGGAGCAGCAAAATTATCGTTTTGAGAGGCCTTGTCGGCGTATCTATGCTATAATAGAACTAAAAGAGTGCGGAAAAGGCATTATTTAACGCACGGGATAAGGCGGTATAAGGACCTGTTTAAGGCCGATACGGCGTGGCAATATTCTGCGAGTATCATGGCAAGTGGCCGTCGTGCCGGCGTCCTTGTGCCCGACAAGATTTTTGAATATGGCATGAATCGATTGGGAGGGTCCTGATCTAATAACGGCATGCGTGACTATTAAGAAGCGGCTGAATGTACGGACGAGGACCTTTTAATTCGTAAGGAGATGAAGCGTGTGAAAAAGTTAGGGAAGGCATTGGCGGTCTTTTTGTTGATATATCTGATTCTGTTTGGCTGCGCCGGTCCTTCTAAAGCGGCCGACGTATGGGTCGATCATTGGGCATCTGAAAATGTAGATTTGTATGTCATGGATGATATCTTAGCCTCCGGAACCGACTCTCACGGACCGTGGTTTGCCGTGGCGGTAAAACGGGTTCAAAATGGCAAGTTGGACAAAGTAGTGACCTGGCGGTTCTTTAAGGACGATGCGGTATGGCAATACTACACGAGCACCATGGCCGGCAGCCGTCGTACCGGCGTCTTGGTGCCTAACAAGATCTTTGAGTATGGGATGAAGCAGTTGGGATGGTCCTATTCGAGTGACGGCATGCATTATTATTAAGGCGCTGCTATGTGCGATTGACAGGTTGTTCTATTCACAAGGAGATGAGGTCGTGAAACCGTTGTGGAAGGTGTTGTTGATTTGTTGTGTAGGATGGATGTGCTTCTTTGCCGGCACCGGTCCTTCAAGGGCTGCCGATGTTTGGGTCAACCATATGGCAGCGGAGAATGCAGACGTCTATGTCATGGATGATACCTTAACCTATGGGACGAGTGCGACCGGGAAATGGTTTTCAGTCTCTGTAAAAAGGGTTCAAAATGGGAGATTAGATCAAGTGATGACTTGGCGCTTTGCTCAGTACAAGACGGATATGTGGCGGTATCGGACCAATGCCATGGCGGGGAATCACACGACAGTGCTCATGGCTCCCAATAAGATCTTTGAATACGGTATGAATCGGTTGGGTTGGGCCTATCGTATCAACGGGACGTATTATTATTAAGCTGCTATTGTCGGATTCGTTGCCGGAAAAAGCGATTGAAACAATTATTTTAAATAGGGCGTGAAAGCCGCGGGGCGGAGGACTCGCGGCTTTTCTTTTGGGGGGGACGAACCTTGCAGGGCGGTTCGCTAACGACGTCTGAGACTCGCTGGCATTAGACTATCAAAGGTTCTTGCAGAAAACGCGTAATTTCTTCGAGTCTTTCCGGAGCGATGGCCAAGACTTTATCGAAGGGAGGCTCCAAGGTGACGACGTGAAGGACGTCGGGCTTTATGGATTGGACGGCCTTGTGGAAAATCTCGAGGGAGTCCGGGTCGTCACTGTAGCCTTTTACGATGGTAATTTCCAAGTGGAAGCGGCCGCTGTAGTTTTTTCGGAATCGGACCATGTTGTTTATGTGCTGATGAAGTGTGTAGCCCGGAAGGGGGCGCTGTGCCTTTTGGAAGGCTGCTTCGTGAGCCATTTTCAGTTCGCCAATGACTTCTTCACAGCGATCGGCCAGTCTGGCGTATTCCGGCTTTCCATAGAGGTACCCGTTGGAGAGGAGGCGTACGGGAATGCCGGCTTCGTGAATGGTATCGATGATCGATTCGAGTTCCGGTAAGAGCAGGGCTTCTCCCAGGGAGTTAATAAATACCAAGTCGGGTTTTATGTTTTCGAGACGATGCTGTAAGTCGTCGATAGCCGGGGCCATGTCGTCTAATGGGACGGGGCTCTCTGTTTGCACGTGGGTTAACTTTCGGCTGACCGGGCAAAAGATGCAGTTAAAATTGCAGTATTTATCCGGGAAGAGATTGACCTCTAAGATCGTTTTTCCATTTTCTTCGTAAGGTTCTTTGTAAAAGAATGTATCCATCTTGTCCTCCTATCATAAAAAAAAGCGCCGCTTCCTCATCTGCTAAGACCTGACGATGAGGAACACGGCGCACTCTGACTACTCGGCAGCAGTCAGTACCATTACCTATGAAGTTGAACTGATTATAGCAAAACTTTGGGAAAGAATCAATGGGAAATTTTCTCTCGAGGGCATTCCTTATCGGTAGCGAGGAACTTCCTTCGATGGTATAATCAGGATACGGAAACATGTGTTTGCCAATGAGCCTCGTCAGGCCTGCCGCCCCTGTCACAGGGACTATCATGGCTCTAAGCCGCTGATTCGATGGGGACTGCGACGGGAGGGCAGCCTTTCGGGCCATGAAAGGGGAGAAAAAGATGGGATATTGTGAATGGGCCTATACGGATCCGCTCAATACTACGTATCATGACAACGAATGGGGAGTCCCCGTTCACGACGATCGGCAGATGTTCGAGCATTTGACCTTGGAAAACCTGCAGTGCGGCCTCAGCTGGCTGATCGTTTTGCGCAAGCGGGACATTTTCCGGCAGTGCTTCGATAACTTTGATTACGATAAGGTGGCTGCTTACGGCGATGCCGATGTGGAACGCATCCTAAATACCGAGGGCATGATCCGTTCGCCTCGGAAGACACAGGCCGTCATCAACAATGCCTGCTGCTGTCAGAAACTGCGCGACGAATTCGGAAGCCTTTGTGACTACTTTTGGAGCTTCACCGGCGGCAAGACCATCCTCTACCAGGGCCATGCCAAAGGACAGATTCCGGTTAGCAACGGCCTGTCGGAACGGATTAGCAAAGATCTGAAGAAGCGGGGCTTTAAGTACGTCGGCCCCGTGACCCTCTACTCCCATCTTCAGGCCTGCGGCATCATCAACGACCACGATACCGCTTGCCCGCGCCGCCAGATCATCATCGACCGCCATCCGACGGTGACCAAACGAAAAGATAACGAAGTCTATTGAAGGATAGAAACGCCGTGCGTTTAGAGGACTGACGGCGTTTTTTTCGTATGCGTTGTTTCCCGAGACGGCCCTCGATACTATTTTATGATTTGAGCCGGGACCCCTTGAGAAATAATAAAGCGTGTATCAAAATCGATCGTGCCGTCGACGGGAATCGGCTTACTCAAACGATTAGAACGTCAGCGTCCTGTGATGCGGAGCCTCCCGAGATAAGGGGGCTGGATGTACATTGAGCATCCTGTTTATAGGGATACGGCCGGTAGAAGCGTTATTAAATCTTTTTTAAAAAATAAGTTTATATAAGTTGTAGTTAAAATAAAACTGTGCTATAATGAGCCTAAAGGATACATGACATGTCGATTTATTCTTGTTGAAAGTCACATCGTGAACCGGATGTTGGCTTTTGTATCATCAATTGCAACTGCTTTAGAAAAGTAGGCGGTACCCGGGAAGGGATTTTTATCTAATTCTAATGAATAAACTTTGTGATAATTATTACATAGTAGTATAATGAGTTTAAATGATACATATATGTCAATCGTTTCTTGTCAGGAGTAGAATTGTGAACCGGTCTATGGCTTGCGGCTTACCGTCATGGATTGGCCTGACGGCGTATCGATAGGAGATTATATGACTATTGTAGCACATTTACGAAAAGATAAGAACGGCCGGCTTATCGAGCAGACCGTGAGAGATCACTTGGTGGACGTTGCCGAGAAGATGGAAGCGGCGGCGACACCTTGGGGATTGGGGGCTTTGGCGAAACTCACCGGCCTTTTGCATGATTTCTCTAAGAGCCAGAGTACGTCGAGCGGAGACTGTATCCCTTTTCAGAAGTATATTCGATTAGCCCATGATGATCCTAAAAAGGCAGCTCACTATCGCGGCAAAATCGACCATTCGACCGGTGGGGCTCAGTTTTTGTGGAAACGTTACAACGATCGTGAAGGGGAAAACATCAGAAAGACTATCAATTTGGCCGGTCTTTCTGTTATGTCTCATCACGGGGGCTTGACGAACTTTTTGAGTGAGCGCGGCGAGTCGGATTATGTACGGCGTATTCAAAAAGAAGGCGTTGAAACGGCAGAGGAAGAGGCCTATTTTTTTGAGTCCGTCCTGTCACCGGCGGAATTGGATGATTTGTTCATATTAGCCGTTGCTGAGGTAGAGAAACTCGATCATCGTATCGATGCGGCTTGCGAATTTGGCTGTGATGAGGAAAGAAGACAAAATCAAATTTATTGGTTTTACTGGGGGATGGTCGAAAGGCTGCTCTTTAGTTGGCTCGTAGACGCTGATCGCTTGGACACGGCGGAGTTCATGGGCGGTTCCTCTTTGACCCAGGATTGGGACTACGATAAGCTGTGGAATCTCTTTTCCGGAAAATTGGAAGACCGGCTTCACTCCTTTGCCCTTCCGGCTGACGGTAAAGCCAGGACCATTGCCTTGGAGCGGCAAAAAATCAGTGATGCCTGCCAACGTTTTGGAACGGAGAAACCGGGCATCTACTCCTTGTCGGTGCCGACGGGGAGCGGGAAAACATTGGCCAGCATGCGCTTTGCTCTGGCTCAGGCCAAAAAGTACCATAAAAAGCGGATTCTTGTCGTCATTCCTTATACGTCGATTATCGATCAGAATGCCAAGGAGATTCGCGACGTATTCCAGTTTGATGAGGCCGTGTTAGAGCACCATTCCAACGTATTGCCGAAGGAAGATATGAGTGAGGAAGAACGGGATTGGAGAAAGTTATTGACCGAACGCTGGGACACGCCGGTTATTTTTACGACCCAGGTTCAGTTCCTCAATACCTTGTTCGACGGCAGCTGTCAATCTGCCCGCCGGCTTCAGGCCTTGGCCGACAGCATCATCATCTTCGATGAAATTCAGACACTGCCGGTAAAATGCACCTATATCTTTAATATGGCGATGAATTTCTTAAAGGATTTTGCTGGCGTCACGGCCGTCCTTTGTACGGCTACTCAGCCCCAATTAGACCATATGGATGTTCCCATTCATGTCGACAGTGAAATGATCGATAATTTGGACGACACCTTTGAGGCTTTTCAGCGGGTGCGTTTCGAGTATTTGAAAGATGAACTGTATACGGCGGAAACGTTAGCTCCCCGGTTGCTGTACGATGCGAGGGAGCGGGGCAGTGTTCTCTGTATCGTCAATCTGACTCGCCAAGCTCGAAACATCTATAAGGCTGTAAAAAATCTGGTCGGTGAGAGCGGCGACGACGTCGAAGTGATTCACTTGAGTACTAAGATGTGTCCGGCCCACCGAATGTATGAAATCGACGGCATGAGGGAGGCTTTGGCGGCCCTTCACGGTGGAACATCGAAGCGCAGACTCATCTGTATCTCGACACAGCTGATCGAAGCCGGTGTCGACGTGTCCTTCACGACGGTCTACCGGGCCATGGCCGGTTTTGCTTCCATCGCCCAGGCAGCAGGCCGCTGCAACCGCCACGGTGAAATGGAATACGGACTGGTCAAGGTTTTCCATTTGGAAGGGGAGAAACTCGATAAGCTGCCCGATATCCAAACCGGCGTCAAAGTGGCTGCGGACTTGCTTCACATCATGGATATTCAAGACATTCTCCAGCCGACGAATATGGCTCGCTACTTTGAATGGTATTATGATGATCAGGACGATCTCAATAAATCCTATGAACTGCCGAGCCGCAATACACTGGTGGATTTATTGTCCCTGAATGAGGTGGGCTGCAAGGCTTGTGTTGACCGAGGAAAGTCTGAGGAGCTCAATTGGCTGTGTGATACCCAGGCCTTCGGCGATGCCGGCAAAGCTTTTTATGTCATCGACTCGGCTACAATCGGAATCGTCGTGCCTTATGGAAAGGGCGCTGATTTAATTACCGCCCTGAATGGCAAGGTTGAGGATCCTAAGAAACTCGTGGCCTTATTGAAGAAGGCTCAACAGTATACAGTCAATGCTTTTTCCTATGAAGTGGAACAGCTTCAGCGGATGGGGGCCATTTTCCAGACCCTGCAGGGACCACTGGCTTTGAATGAAAAGTATTATAGTTCGGCCATTGGTCTCAACTTAGAAGAACAGGCTAATGAGCTGAATATTTTGTAAGGAGGGGATATTTTGAGAAATGAAATAACCTTTAAAGTGTACGGAAGGATGGCCTTATTCACCGATCCCATTACCCGCATGGGCGGTGAAAAAGCCTCCTACGCCGTGCCGACCTATCAGGCCTTGAAGGGTATCGTTGAAGGCAATTATTGGAAGCCTACGATTTTTTGGGTCATCGATGAGATGCGGGTCATGAAGGAAATACGCACTCAGTCCCGGGGCGTAAAGCCTCTCGTTTATGGCGGCGGCAATGAACTCTCGATTTATAAGTACTTGAGTGACGTGTGCTATGAAGTAAAGGCTCACTTTGAGTTCAATCTTCATCGACCGGACTTGGCCTCTGACCGCAATGAAAATAAACACCACAACATTGCCAAACGGATGGTCGAACGAGGCGGGCGCCGCGATATTTTCTTGGGCACGCGGGAATGTCAGGGCTATATCGAGCCTGTCGCCTATGGCGAGGCCCCGGGATTTTACGATGATACCCCGGCCATTCCCTTGGGGACGATGTTCCACGGTTTTAATTATCCCGATGAAACGGGGCGCGACATGTTGCAGGTCCGGTTCTGGCAGCCGGTCATGGAGCACGGCGTCATCCGCTTCATTCGGCCGGAAGCCTGCACTCTTGTGCGGGATATCCGCAAAGGGAAGGCCAAAGTCTTTACCCCGGATGATATCTGCCCCGTTGAAAGGGAATACGCCGGGTTGGAAGGAGAACGCTTATGAGCTGGATTGCGCAGTTAGTGAAGACCTACGACGTAAATGCGTCCTTAGCCGGTAAGCCCGGTGTAGAAGGGAGCAAGGCGGTTTTGCCGCCTATTGGGCATATCATCCAAAATGCTCAAATCGAAATCACAGTCGATGGTGAGGGAAACTTCGTTCAGGCCAGTCCAATTTCTAAGGACCAACAGCCGACCCTTATGCCCAGTACACCCGATTCGGCATCGCGGACGTCGAGTCCGTCACCGCATCCACTGCATGACCGGCTGAATTACATTGCCCGTGACTATGACTTATATAGCGAGAAAAAAGCCAAAAAGGGAGGGAAGGAGGAAAAGCATCCTTATACCCTGTATGTAGAACTCTTAGGCAAGTGGGTTCAGTCACCATACAGCGATCCTAAGGTAGAAGCAGTCTATAAATACGTCACCCGACATGACGTTATCGATGACCTTTGCAAGGCCAATCCACCCGTCCTCTATCGCGATGATAACGGCAAAGTTATGCAAAAATGGCCGTATAAAGACAAAGATCGGGAGAAACCGGCGATTTTCACTGTAGTGACCGGTGATCTTTTAAAGGCATTGGTTCGTTTTCGCGTTTCCCTTGGCGGGGATAAGCCCGTCGACTTGTGGAAAGACCAGCAGGTGCAGCAGCAATATATAAAGTTTTTTGAGCATGAATTTCCTCAAGCGCCGGACCTGTGTTACGCCACGGGCAAGATGATGAGGCCTGTCGATAAACACGCCAAGGGAATTCGATTTGCCGGTGATGGGGCTAAGCTCATTTCTTCCAATGATAACCAATGGTTTACCTTCCGCGGCCGCTTTGAAAGCGGCAATGAATGCGTGTCTATCGGCTATGAGACGTCACAAAAGGCCATGAATGCCTTGATGTGGCTCGTTCGTAATCAAGGCTATTCCTGTGACGGCCGTACCTTTTTGGCCTGGAGCTCGAAACTGATTCCCGGTGTTTTTTCGGATACGGATCATCTGATGCATCGCCGCCGCGGTGGCGGGACTTCGGAACTTACTCGGCCGGAGACCTTTAAAGAATGGGCCGACAGTTTTACTAAGGCTATCACAGGTTACTATCATGATTTTGAAAAGGACCCGACAGCCCAGGTCAATATCATGGTCCTCGATGCGGCGACACCAGGGCGGCTGTCGATTTGTTACTATGATGAGTTTTCAGGAACTGATTTTATAAAACGCGTGGAAAAGTGGCATGAATCTGGCCGTTGGGCTCAGCATAAATATGATAACGAAAAGAATTCATCCCTTCGCTATTTTGGCGTGCCGGCACCGCGCAGGCTCATCAAGGCCTGTTACGGCGAAAACGTCAGTGATACGAAAATGAAGATGGAACTTGAACGCATCTTCTATTGCATTGTACAGGGGCGGCCTTTGCCGCTTGATATCGAACGGTGTGTCGTCCAACGTGTCGTCACCCGGGCGAGCCAATCGGCCGGCGATAAATATTATCAGTGGCGGCAGGAAATTTTAGAATCTGCTTGTACCATAATTTGTAATCGATGGAATGAAACCCATCCGGAGGAGGTATATACTGTGGCACTTGATGAAACGAATCGAAATCGGGATTATCTGTTTGGGAGAATCTTGGCCGTAGCCGACCAGTTGGAACGGGCTACTTTTAAGCTTGATGAACGAGGTTCACGGACTACGAACGCCATGAAGTATATGGAGGTCTTTTCCATGCGGCCGGCGAAGACGTGGATGACCATTCACAATCGCCTGCGTCCATATATGCAGAAACAGGAAAAATACGGCGGAAAAGAACGGAAGCTGTTGGCTCAAATCATCAGCCTCTTTAACGAAGAAGATTTTGTCTCCGACGATCCCTTAGGAAGTCGCTTCCTGCTTGGATTTTACAGTCAGCAATTTGCTATTCAGCAGCTCATTGAAAAGCAAAAGAAAGAGAAAGCGTTAAGAGAAAGTGAAGGCGCAGATAATAATTCAACGAGTCAGTCCGATGAAAACGAATAGGGAGGAATTATCATGACAACATTAGCAAACAAAATTGATTTTATCGGCTTCATTACCGTCGACCATGCCAATCCCAACGGGGATCCTTTAAACGGCAACCAACCGCGCAGCGATTACGACGGCTACGGCGAAATTTCTGACGTCTGCATTAAGCGCAAGATTCGCAATCGCCTGCAGGACATGGGCGAACGGATTTTGGTTCAGTCCAACGAACGCTGCGACGACGGTTGTGACAGTATCCGGTCGAGAGTAGAGAGCGAAGAATCTATGAAAAAGCCTTTGGCGATGAAAGAAAAAGATGCCGGACGAGCAAAATTATTTGCTGACGAAGCCTGCAAAATTTGGACTGATGTGCGGGCTTTCGGTCAGGTATTTGCTCTTAAAAAGGCGACGGGGGTCGATGCTGTTTCTATTGGTGTGCGCGGGCCTGTGTCGATTCATACGGCAGTCAGCCTGAATCCGGTAATCATTACCAGTATGCAGATTACTAAGAGCGTTAATACCGAACCGGGAGATAAAAAAGGCTCCGATACGATGGGGATGAAGCATCGCGTCGACTTCGGCGTCTATAAAGTCGTCGGCAGCATCAACGTCCAGTTGGCTGAAAAAACGGGCTTTAGCGAAGAAGATGGGGAAAAGGTAAAAGAAGCCTTGGTCACCTTATTTGAAAATGATGCTTCCTCAGCTCGGCCGGAAGGCAGTATTGAAATGACGAAATTCTATTGGGTACGCCATGACAATAAAACGGGCAATGCCTCATCAGCTCGCGTCCATCATAGTATCACGGCTAACTTGAAAGAAGGCGTTACGGCCCCCCATACCTTTGACGACTACGTCATCGATGACAGCGCTTTGAAGAATATCGAAGGCCTCAACATTGAAGTCTATCAGGAAGGCGAAAAAATCCAGTAAGGGATGCTGGAGAGAAAACGAGGATTTTGACCATGGTCGGCTAATATGATGTCACATATAACCCTATGACGGAAGTTGTGCAGCAAAACCGGAGGAAAGGCATAGATTGACAGTGCGAAGATATAGTGAACATCGTATTAGCCGACTAAAACCTCGATTATGATAGAAAAATTTTAATCAAATCCCTATTTTAGTAAGAACGAACTGTATCAGTGGGGAAATATCCCCATCGATACGCGCAAAAGAGACTATAAAAATGTCCTTTTGCTGTCGCACCCTTCATGGGTGCGTGGATTGAAACATCAGTCCGTACTACAAAAAAGATTGACGACCATAGTCGCACCCTTCATGGGTGCGTGGATTGAAACCCGCTCGGTCAAGTACCGATACTTACCTCCGCCTGTCGCACCCTTCATGGGTGCGTGGATTGAAACCTGCCACTTATGCGCCGTTACCGGAAGTCATTGGTCGCACCCTTCATGGGTGCGTGGATTGAAACAGCTTGAGTCAAGGCGCGTATCTTCTGTTTTCGGTCGCACCCTTCATGGGTGCGTGGATTGAAACAACAAAAGGGGGCAGTGACGTGAAATTTTTCTGGGTCGCACCCTTCATGGGTGCGTGGATTGAAACGCATGTGGGGTATTATTACTTCGGCTTTTGGCCGTGTCGCACCCTTCATGGGTGCGTGGATTGAAACAAGGCATCGGCAACCGAAGCAATAGCAGACGCCGTCGCACCCTTCATGGGTGCGTGGATTGAAACAATGGTAGACGTAATTAAAGCAATGCCTCATGAAGTCGCACCCTTCATGGGTGCGTGGATTGAAACGGTGACCTCGTCGATGCCGAAGGAGGTGAAGTCTGTCGCACCCTTCATGGGTGCGTGGATTGAAACACAGACAATGGTCATTTGGTATATCCACAATTCATCGTCGCACCCTTCATGGGTGCGTGGATTGAAACGGCGAAGAGCAAGTCAAGAAGCGCGTGCAGCTCAGTCGCACCCTTCATGGGTGCGTGGATTGAAACGCCGACGGTCCCGCCACAATTCGGAAATCTCGTCGTCGCACCCTTCATGGGTGCGTGGATTGAAACAGGGGCGACAGTCTTGAGTCGCTCAAAGGTGCGCGTCGCACCCTTCATGGGTGCGTGGATTGAAACGCAGACACCGCGCCCGACACAAGTTAAGGTCGGAGTCGCACCCTTCATGGGTGCGTGGATTGAAACGTCGAATGTGGCATCACGGATGACAACACGTTCGGGTCGCACCCTTCATGGGTGCGTGGATTGAAACTACGGCTCTGGTAGAGCAGACTGGAACAATTGTAGGTCGCACCCTTCATGGGTGCGTGGATTGAAACCCATACAGCGAAAAGGATGGGACGAACGATGTATAGTCGCACCCTTCATGGGTGCGTGGATTGAAACTCCATCACCGCTTACGATGACATGATATATTTGGGTCGCACCCTTCATGGGTGCGTGGATTGAAACGAGAAATAATTTCCGAAAATCTAAAAAAATACGCGTCGCACCCTTCATGGGTGCGTGGATTGAAACATCAGAAAGGAATGGTCTTATGAAGAAGAAAACAAGTCGCACCCTTCATGGGTGCGTGGATTGAAACGTATTACCTCATAGTTGTATTTGGCTAATATTGCCGTCGCACCCTTCATGGGTGCGTGGATTGAAACTTTTTAAAGCCTAGCACATGCATCACCTCCTATGGTCGCACCCTTCATGGGTGCGTGGATTGAAACGACGACGGGACTAGCCATGGCATTCAAGATTCTAGTCGCACCCTTCATGGGTGCGTGGATTGAAACGATTATCATTTCTAAGAGAGGAGAGAGTTGTTATGGTCGCACCCTTCATGGGTGCGTGGATTGAAACATTCATAGTGAACTCGGTATCGAAGATAATTTCACGTCGCACCCTTCATGGGTGCGTGGATTGAAACTAAACTTATTATTCATAAATAGACCTATCATTGGGTCGCACCCTTCATGGGTGCGTGGATTGAAACAGCTATTGAAACTAGTATTGATAGCTTGGTCGTGTCGCACCCTTCATGGGTGCGTGGATTGAAACAAAAAAACTCGTAAGATCAAACCCATAACACGGCGTCGCACCCTTCATGGGTGCGTGGATTGAAACATCTTTCATATACTTAGGATATTGACCTAATCTACGTCGCACCCTTCATGGGTGCGTGGATTGAAACGTCTGGTATTGTATACGAGACTTGTTTGCCTCGCGTCGCACCCTTCATGGGTGCGTGGATTGAAACCACACTAACGAATCTTTCCATAGCCAAGAAAAAAGTCGCACCCTTCATGGGTGCGTGGATTGAAACACATTGGCCATATACGGATTGATGACCGTATTAAGTCGCACCCTTCATGGGTGCGTGGATTGAAACATCACATTATTTCAAATATTATTTACAATTCCTAGTCGCACCCTTCATGGGTGCGTGGATTGAAACTTTATCTAAGAATTTTAGAAAAATCCGTAAACCGTCGCACCCTTCATGGGTGCGTGGATTGAAACGTGAGAATATTTTTGACCTTAAGTATGATGAGTGTCGCACCCTTCATGGGTGCGTGGATTGAAACTCGACGGTGCGGCTTGATTGTCTGGGATTTGACCGTCGCACCCTTCATGGGTGCGTGGATTGAAACTTCCATGTACGGAAGATTGGCAATAATCATTGCAGTCGCACCCTTCATGGGTGCGTGGATTGAAACATCCGGGGGACGGTCCTATGGATATCGCCGCCCGGGTCGCACCCTTCATGGGTGCGTGGATTGAAACAGTATTGACAGAAATCACCAATTCAGAATTACCAAGTCGCACCCTTCATGGGTGCGTGGATTGAAACACGAATACTTGCCGTGGAGAAATGCTTGGTGCTGTCGCACCCTTCATGGGTGCGTGGATTGAAACAGTAATAGTAGACATTACTTTCTTATGCATAGCGTCGCACCCTTCATGGGTGCGTGGATTGAAACTTCTGAATTAGGTCAATAAAATATCTACTGTTAGGTCGCACCCTTCATGGGTGCGTGGATTGAAACTTGGTCAAACTCTGTTTCTTCTTGAGATAATGCGTCGCACCCTTCATGGGTGCGTGGATTGAAACATAATGAAAACTTCAATAAGGGTATCCGTTATATTGTCGCACCCTTCATGGGTGCGTGGATTGAAACATTTCAAGAAATTACTATATGTAGCGTCGGAAGAGTCGCACCCTTCATGGGTGCGTGGATTGAAACGTTTAAAACAAAAGAAGATGCACTTATGTATATTGTCGCACCCTTCATGGGTGCGTGGATTGAAACGTGCAGAAATACGAAAACAGTACAAACAACTTTGGTCGCACCCTTCATGGGTGCGTGGATTGAAACTTGAAGTCTGCATACTTCCCCAGTGTGACGTTCCGGTCGCACCCTTCATGGGTGCGTGGATTGAAACTCTACTAATTCTCCAGTAGCACTTTTAACGGTAGTCGCACCCTTCATGGGTGCGTGGATTGAAACTTATATGTATCTAATGGAGCTAATACATCATATAGTCGCACCCTTCATGGGTGCGTGGATTGAAACTTTAGCAATACAGCTTTTCTTGCTTCAATCTTTTGTCGCACCCTTCATGGGTGCGTGGATTGAAACATTTTAGCCTCAGTCGATGGTACAAAAGAAGCCCGTCGCACCCTTCATGGGTGCGTGGATTGAAACAACAATAACAATACATCCGTCAAAAATGGTTTTGGTCGCACCCTTCATGGGTGCGTGGATTGAAACAAATACACTCTTTACATAGTTAAGTCTAACTAAGGTCGCACCCTTCATGGGTGCGTGGATTGAAACAGGTATTCAGGGAGCTGGCATTTGGTGTGCCAAGTCGCACCCTTCATGGGTGCGTGGATTGAAACATGATACCACAATCTTATCAGACCCCTGAAATCCGTCGCACCCTTCATGGGTGCGTGGATTGAAACATCTTACTCAAGAAGAAAGAGAAAGATGGAATAGTCGCACCCTTCATGGGTGCGTGGATTGAAACGATTATCCTGATAATATCCATAACCGATATACGAGTCGCACCCTTCATGGGTGCGTGGATTGAAACTATTAAAGCTAGAAAAAAATTAGAAGAGATTGATGTCGCACCCTTCATGGGTGCGTGGATTGAAACCGCCTGCCTGTCGTAGTATCCTGCTGCGCCGCCGGTCGCACCCTTCATGGGTGCGTGGATTGAAACAAGATATGTATGGTCGTATCGTAGGATTCAGCAAAGTCGCACCCTTCATGGGTGCGTGGATTGAAACAATTCCAGTTCAATAGAGTCTGCATAATAGTTATGTCGCACCCTTCATGGGTGCGTGGATTGAAACAAGTACAGATTGAAGCTGGAGACTTTGGTGCTGAAGTCGCACCCTTCATGGGTGCGTGGATTGAAACAACTATTTCGATACAGAACTCGACCGTGGTTGTTGTCGCACCCTTCATGGGTGCGTGGATTGAAACGTTAGTAAAGAAACCCCATCTACTATTGAAACAGAGTCGCACCCTTCATGGGTGCGTGGATTGAAACATCTCCAATAAGGGCCTACTAACAGAATCAAATGGTCGCACCCTTCATGGGTGCGTGGATTGAAACTTCTTACTGATGGGTGAAAAACCATATCTACTGCGTCGCACCCTTCATGGGTGCGTGGATTGAAACTAATAAATGGAGACGAGGCGACAATAAAACAAGTTGTCGCACCCTTCATGGGTGCGTGGATTGAAACATTTATGAACGTTCAGTATCATAAAGGAACAACAGGTCGCACCCTTCATGGGTGCGTGGATTGAAACAAATATCTTATCTAAGATTCCCATAATATAACCGTCGCACCCTTCATGGGTGCGTGGATTGAAACTTTAAGATAGTCTTCTATCTTAATATTGGTTAGTGTCGCACCCTTCATGGGTGCGTGGATTGAAACGTAGTTACGTCGATTTTGTACTGTTTGTTTGAAGGTCGCACCCTTCATGGGTGCGTGGATTGAAACCCGCGTCCGGGATAAGGAGCAATGCCATACGTGTGTCGCACCCTTCATGGGTGCGTGGATTGAAACATCACAAGGCAGTTCTCCTGAAAATGCTCCAGTGTCGCACCCTTCATGGGTGCGTGGATTGAAACGTTTGATAGCCATGAAATACCCCCTCTCGGACTGTCGCACCCTTCATGGGTGCGTGGATTGAAACGATGTCTGCACCCAGTTTTAATGCAGGAAAATAAGGTCGCACCCTTCATGGGTGCGTGGATTGAAACCTATAACGGCCTTGCGGAATGCTATTGGGAATGTGTCGCACCCTTCATGGGTGCGTGGATTGAAACGTTGCTAGTTACACTGGAAAACACGGCACCGCTGTCGCACCCTTCATGGGTGCGTGGATTGAAACTCCTTGGCATCGGGGTCGTGGACGCTTGCCGGGGAGTCGCACCCTTCATGGGTGCGTGGATTGAAACATCACTAATGGCAGCGATGAGCGCAAGTTGGCAGTCGCACCCTTCATGGGTGCGTGGATTGAAACTTAGAAAAACCCATCCCGGAAGGCTATGACAGCGTCGCACCCTTCATGGGTGCGTGGATTGAAACTCCAACTCCAAATCTGAGTTATCGTTAATCCACGTCGCACCCTTCATGGGTGCGTGGATTGAAACTACGAACAATATGACACTAGCCGAGCTATATCATGTCGCACCCTTCATGGGTGCGTGGATTGAAACAATATTGCCCCCCCCTAATGGATATCTGTTTATAAGTCGCACCCTTCATGAGTGCGTGAATCAAAAAAATGCCCATCTTACTAGTTCGGTAAGATGGGCATTTCTATGCTCGAATCAGTCTTTGAAGTAAGGCTTGAATACGATAAGGTATAATATTTTTCGCAAAATAAAATAAAGACATG